>VFQM010000070.1_pt1 | contig 122137 bp, 111 predicted proteins | sample 3512391 | NCBI WGS metagenome assembly VFQM01 (sample SAMN10412369, study PRJNA504923) | tailings metagenome | isolation source: Replicate 1 from Balatoc abandoned mine | place: Philippines | reverse complement strand
AGCCGGGGCGCGCGGGGCTTGCGCCGATTGCAGATAAACCGCGGAATTATAGCCGTGAGACAGCACTCGCATGCAGGCAGATGGCTGCTGCAGCGGCCACATTGAGCGACTCCTCGCCGCCTGGCTGGGCAATGCGCACGAAAGCACTCGCGCGCTGCGTCAACGCATCGCTGACGCCCTGCCCCTCGTGGCCCAGCACCCAGGCGCAGGGCCAGGGCAGCACCGCCCGGTGCAGCCACTCCCCCTGGTGCGAACTGGTCACCATCAGCGGCACCTGCAGGGCCTGCAGCGCGGGGGCTTCGAGGCCTTCGACAAGGTGCAGCCCGAAGTGCGCGCCCATGCCCGCGCGCAGCACCTTGGGCGACCACAGCGCGGCGGTGCCTTTGAGCGCCAGCACCTGCGAGAAGCCAAGCGCAGCGGCACTGCGCAGGATGGAGCCGACGTTGCCGGCGTCCTGCAAGCGGTCGAGCACCACCGTGGGAGCGTCGGCACTCAACGCGTTCTGCGCCGGCAAGGCGCCGACAAAGCCCATGCGCGGCGGCGAATCGAGGGTGCTGATCGCGGCCATGAGGGCCGCCGGCACGCGCACATTGCGCTCGGCCGCGCCCTGAAGTGCATCGCCTGCCTCCTCCCAGCCCTCGGGCGTGAAGACACCCAGCACCGGGCGACCGCCGCGGGCCAGCAAGGCGCGCACCAGGTGATCGCCATCGAGCCAGACGCGTCCCTGCTCACGATAGGCGGTGTTGCCTTGGGCCAGCGCACGCAACTGCTTGACCAACGGGTTGTCGCGCGAGGCGATGTCCTGCGGCGTCATGCGTGCTCCCGCAAGGCCTCGGCCACGGGCGCGAAGGAGCGCCGGTGCACCGGCAGCGGGCCGTGCTCGCGCAGCGCGGCCAGGTGCTGCGCCGTGCCGTAACCCTTGTGGCGGTCGAAACCGTAATGCGGGTGCTGCGAATGCAGCGCCTCGAGCATGCGATCGCGCGTGACCTTGGCCAGGATGGACGCGGCCGAAATCGCCTGGACCTTGGCGTCGCCCTGGACGATCGCCTCGGCCAGCACGTCCAGGGGTGGCAGGCGGTTGCCGTCCACCAGCACCTTCACGGGCTTCAGGCGCAGCCCCAGCACCGCGCGGCGCATGGCCAGCATCGTGGCCTGCAGGATGTTGAGCGTGTCGATCTCCTGCACGCTGGCCTCGGCCACACTGCAGCACAGCGCCTTGGCGCGGATCTCGTCGTACAGCGCAGCGCGGCGCACGGCGCTGAGCCGCTTGGAATCGGCCAGGCCCTTGATGGGATTGAGCTCGTCGAGGATCACCGCAGCGGCCACCACCGGCCCGGCCAGCGGTCCGCGGCCGGCCTCGTCCACCCCGGCCACCAGGCCGGGTGCGTCCCACACCAGAGTGGCCTGCTCAGCGCGCAAGTAGCGTCTCGATCGCATCGGTGGCCAGTCGCGCGGTGTCGCGCTGGAGGGTGTGGTGAAGCTCGGTGAAGCGGGCCTGCAGCGCCTGCACACGCCCGGGCGCGTCAAGCCAGTCGAGCACGGCGCGGGCCAATGCCTGCGGGCTGGCTTCGTCCTGCAACAGCTCGGGGACGACGAAGTCGCTGCACAGGATGTTGGGCAGGCCCACCCAGGGCTGCAACCGTTTGCGTCGCATGATCTGCCACGAGATCCAGTTCATGTTGTAGGCGATCACCATGGGCCGCTTGAACAGCGCGGCTTCCAGCGTGGCGGTGCCGCTGGCGATGAGCGTGACGTCGCATGCCGCCAGCACGGTATGTGACTGGCCGGGCACGATCTGCACGTCGTCGGCCACACCCGCCTCGCGGGCAAGTGCTGTGATGCGCTCGCGCAAGGCCGGCACGGCAGGCAGCACGAATTTCAAGGTTGGGCGCTCGCGGCGCAACGCGGCCACGGTGTCGAGAAAGCGCCGACCGAGGTACTGAACCTCGGACGCGCGACTGCCGGGCAGCACCGCCACCACCTGGTCATCGTCGCCCAGCCCCAGCGCACGGCGCGCGCTCGCGCGGTCCGGCTGCAGGGGAATCACATTGGCCAGCGGATGCCCCACGTAGGTGGCGGCGATGCCGTGCTCTGCCAGCATGGCGGGCTCGAACGGAAAGATGCACAGCACGTGATCGGCGCTGGCGCGGATCTTGTCGATGCGCTCGGGCCGCCATGCCCAGATGGACGGGCAGACGAAGTGCGCGGTGCGAACGCCCGCTGCCTTGAGCGAGGCCTCCAGGTCGAGGTTGAAATCGGGCGCATCGACGCCGATGAACGCAGCAGGACGTTCACCATGCAGCAGGCGTTGTTGCAACTGCGTGCGGATGCCAACGATTTCCCGATAGTGGCGCAGCACCTCGATGTAGCCGCGCACGGCGAGCTTGTCGCTCGGCCACCAGGCCTCGAAGCCCTGGGCGGCCATGTGCGCGCCGCCAATGCCCACCGCCTGCAGGTCGGGCCAGCGCTGGCGAAGGCCACCGAGCAGCAGGCCAGCGAGCAGATCGCCCGAGGTCTCGCCCGCCACCAGGCCCAGGCGCAGCGGCTGTGCCATGCGCGCCCTCAGCGAACGATGCCGCGCTGCGCCGAGACGCCGCGCAGGAAGCCGAGCATCATCGACACGTCCTCGGCGGCCTCGGGCTTGTCGTGCCGGAGCGCGTCGATGCGGCCCATGGCCTGCTCGAGGGTGAGGTCTTCGCGGTAAAGCGCCTTGTGCATGGCCTTCACGGCCGAGACGCGCTCGGGCGAATAGCCGCGACGGCGCAGGCCCTCGAAGTTCATCGAACGCGCAGCAGCCGGCTGGCCCTGCGTCATCACGAATGGCGGCACGTCGGCAAACAGCAGCGAGCACATCGCCGTCATGGCATGTGCGCCGATGCGAACGAACTGGTGCACCACGGTGAAGCCACCGAGGATGACCCAGTCGCCGACCTCGACGTGGCCGGCGAGTTGCGAGTTGTTCGCGAAGATGGTCTTGTTGCCCACCTGCACGTCGTGCGCAAGGTGGACATAGGCCATGATCCAGTTGTCATCGCCCACCTTCGTCACGCCCTTGTCACCGGGCGAGCCGATGTTGAAGGTGCAGAACTCGCGGATGGTGTTGCGGTCCCCGATGACCAGCTCGCAGGGCTCACCCGCGTACTTCTTGTCCTGCGGGATCGCCCCCAGCGAGTTGAACTGGAAGATGCGGTTGTCGCGACCGATCGTGGTGTGACCCTCGATCACGCAATGCGGCCCGACGGTGGTGCCGGCACCGATCTTCACATGGGGGCCGATCACCGTGTACGGGCCGACCTCGACCGTGCTGTCGAGCTGGGCCCCGGGATCGACGATCGCCGTGGGGTGGATTCGCATCATGCCCGCGCCCCCGCACGTCACGCGATGGTGCGCATGGTGCACATGAGTTCGGCCTCGCAGGCCACCTCATCGCCCACGCGCGTGGTGCCTTTGAACTTGTAGATGCCGGCCTTGGCGCGCTCCAGGGTCACGTCCATCACGAGCTGGTCACCCGGCTCCACCGGGCGCTTGAAGCGCGCGCCGTCGATGCCGGCGAAGTAGTAGACCGTCTTGTCGTCGGGCGCAACGCCGAGGGTGTCAAAGGTGAGCAGCGCCGCCGCCTGGGCCATGGCCTCAAGCATCAGCACGCCCGGCATCACCGGCCGGTGCGGGAAATGGCCGGTGAAGAACGGCTCGTTGATGGTGACGTTCTTGAGCGCCTGGATGCGCTTGCCCTTCTCGATCGACAGCACGCGGTCGACCAGCAGGATGGGGTAGCGGTGGGGCAGGAGTTTGAGGATCTGGTGGATGTCCATCAGGCGTCGTCCGGTTTCGGCTGTGCCTGCGCAAGGGCTTGTTCCACGGCCTTGAGCCGTTCGCGCAGGCGGTTGAGCTGCTTGAGCGAGGCAGCATTCTTTTCCCAGGACGCATTGTCGTCGATGGGGAACATGCCGGTGTAGTGACCCGGCTGCTGGATGGAGCGCGTGACCACCGAAGCCGCCGACACATGCACGCCATCGGCCAGCTTCAAGTGCCCGAGCACCACCGCACCACCGCCAATGGTGCAATGCGCACCGATGTCGGCACTGCCGGCCACGCCCACGCAACCGGCCATGGCCGTGTGCGCGCCCACGCGCACGTTGTGACCGATCTGGATCAGGTTGTCGAGCTTGACGCCGTCCTCGATGACGGTGTCGTCCAGCGCGCCGCGGTCAAGGCAGGTGTTGGCGCCGATCTCCACGTCATTGCCGATGCGCACCGCCCCGAGCTGTTCGATCTTGATCCATTGGCCCTGGTGCGGCGCAAAGCCGAAGCCATCGGCACCGACCACCACACCGCTGTGCAGAATGCAGCGCGCGCCAACATGGCATCCGGCACCGAGCGTGACGCGGGGGTACAGGCGGCTGCCCTCACCCACCGTGGCGCCTTGCGCCACCACGCTGTGTGCGCCGATGCGAGCGCCGCTGCCGATGCGCGCGTCGGGCTCGATCACCGCAAACGGGCCGATGTCGACGCCCTCGCCGAGGATGGCGGTCGGATCGACCGCTGCGGTGGCGTGTATGCGTGCGGGCGGCAACGGGTCGCGCCGTGCGCGCCACCATTGCGTGAGCCGAGCGAAATAAAGGTAGGGGTCGTCGCTCTCGATGCAGGCACCGCGCGCCGCGGCCTGGGCCTGCAAGGCGGGGGGCACGATGAGCGCGCCGGCCCGGGTGCTGGCAATCTGCGATGCGTATCGCGCCTGCGCCACAAAGGCAATGTCCCGTTCCCCGGCGGTGGCCAGGGGGGCAAGGCGTTCGATGGACAACGAGGGGTCGCCGATCAGTCGGCCGCCGAGGGCCTCGACGATGGCGCCCAGCGGTGTGGCCACGGCAGCGCTTACTTGCTGCTGTCGAGCTGGCTCATCACGCGCTCGGTGATGTCCACCCGGGGGCTGACGTAATAAGCTTCCTGCACGATCAGGTCGAACTTCTCGGCCTCGGCGATCGTGCGGATCACGCGGTTGAGCTTCTCGATGACCTGCTGCAGGGCCTCGTTGCGGCGCAGGTTGAGCTCTTCCTGGAAATCGCGCTGGCGCCGCTGCAGGTCACGCTCTTGTTCGACGAGCTGACGCTGCCGGGTGGTGCGCTGGGCTTCGGGCAAGGTGGGGCTCTCGCGCTCGAAGCGCTCGAACGCCTGACGCAACTGATCGGCCGAGCCGCGCAGATCGCGTTCGCGCTTGGAGAACTCCTGCTCCAGCTTGGTGGACACCGCCTTGGCGGTGTTGGAGTCGCGCAGGATGCGCTCGACATTGACCGCGCCGATCTTGGTGTCCTGGGCGATGGCACCCACCATGGCGAACGCCAGAACCGCCGCGACGGCAATGCGGCGATCGAACAGGTGGTACAGGGCTTTCATCAAAACGAGGTTCCGATCTGAAACTGGAATTTCTGGATTCTATCCCCCGGGAATTCCCGAATGGGGTTGGCAAAAGCGATGCGCAAGGGCCCGATCGGCGAGAGCCAGCTCACACCGATACCGACCGAGGCGCGCATGTCTCTGGCATTGGGGCGCGTGTCGTTCTCGCCGAAGACGTTGCCAACATCGAGGAAGCCGAACATGCGTAGCGAACGGTCGTTGCCGGCACCCGGAAACGGCGTGATGAACTCGGTATTGAGCGCAATCGAGCGGTTGCCCCCGATATTGATGACCGCGTTGTTGCTGGCGTTGAGCACCGGGGATGTGGGCCCGAGGGTTCCGCCCTCGAAGCCGCGCACGGAACCCAGGCCGCCACCAAAGAAATTCTTGAACACCGGATAAGGCTTGCCGCCAAGCCCCTTGCCATAGCCAAGCTCGGCGTTGAAGGCCAGCGTGTACTGGTGCGACAGCGGCAAGTACTGCTGGAACTGCAGGTTGGTCTTGGCGTAGCGCGCGTCGCCCGACAGGCTGACCTCGCCGTTGACCCTCATCAGGCGGCCACGCGTGGGCACCAGGGCACTGTCGCGGCTGTCGCGCGTCCAGCCGACGGTCAGTGGCAGCGAATTGCTGGTCTCACCGAAATCTCTGCGGTATTGCTCGTACACCTGCGGCAGGTTGGCGCCGGGTTCGATCGTGGTCTGCTCGACACCCACGCCGAAGAACACGGTGTCGAGCTCGGTGAACGGCACACCGAAGCGGATCCCGACCCCCTTGGTGATCAGGCGGTAATCGCCTTCGAACTGGTTGTCGTATGGGCGCCGTGTGCGGTAGTAAGCGTCGAAACTGCGCGAAACACCATCGGGCGTGAAGTACGGGTCGGTCGTGCTGAGCACGATCTGCCGGTTGAATTTGCTGGTGTTGATGTCCAGGCCCAGGTAGTTGCCCGAGCCGAACACGTTCTCCTGGCGGATGCCGGCGATGATCGACAGCTTCTCGTCCTGCGAATAGCCGGCACCCAGCGTGAGGTTGCCGGTGGGCTTCTCGGTGACGCGCACGACGAGGTCGACCTGATCGGGCGAACCCGGCACGGGCTCGGTCTGCAGGTTGACTTCGGTGAAGAAGCCCAGCCGGTCCACACGATCGCGCGAGAGGCTGATGCGATCGCTGTCGTACCAGGACGACTCGAACTGGCGGAACTCGCGCCGGATCACTTCGTCTCGGGTGCGGTTGTTGCCCTCGATCTGGATGCGCCGCACATACACGCGCCGCTGTGGCACCGCGCGCAAGGTGAAGGCGACGCGCTTGGTGCCGCGGTCGATGTTCGGCACCGCCTCCACCTGGGCGAAGGCGTAGCCGAAAGCGCCGAAATACTCGGTGAAAGCCTTGACCGTGTTGTTGACGTCCTCGACGTTGTAGGCCTCGCCGGGTTCGAGCGTGACCAGGGTCTTGAACTCGCTCTCACGCCCGAGGTAATCACCCTGCAGCGCGACCGACGACACCACGTACCGGTCGCCTTCGGTGACGTTGATCGTGATGGACATGCTCTGCTTGTCGGGCGAGATGGCCACCTGGGTGGAATCGATGCGGAAATCGATGAAGCCGCGCGTGAGGTAGTACGAGCGCAGCGTCTCGATGTCGGCGTTGAGCTTGGCGCGGGAGTAGCGATCGCTCTTGGTGTACCAGCTCAGCCAGCCACCGGTGTCAAGCTCGAAGAGGCCGCGCAACGTGGACTCGGAGAAGGCCTGGTTGCCGACGATGCGGATCTCGGTGATCTTGGCGATTTCACCTTCGGTCACGCTGAAGTTCAGGTTGACCCGGTTGCGCTCGCTCGGTGTGACGGTGGTCACCACTTCGGCCGCGTAGAAGCTGCGGTTGATGTACTGGCGCTTGAGCTCCTGCTCGGCGCGATCGGCCAGCGCCTTGTCGAACGGGCGCCCTTCGGTGAGGCCGATGTCGCGCAACACGTCGCGCAGCAAGTCTTCGCTGAACTCCTTGATGCCGGAGAAGCTCACGCCGGCCACGTTGGGCCGCTCCTCGACGATGACGACGAGCACATCGCCGTTGATCTGGAGGCGCACGTCGCTGAACAGACCGAGCCCGAACAATGAGCGGATGGCAGCGCTGCCCTTGTCATCGTCGTAGCGGTCACCGATGCGAAACGGCAGCGAAGCGAAGACGGTGCCGGGTTCGACGCGCTGCAACCCCTCGACGCGGATGTCGCGCAAGGTGAAGGGATCGACCGCCCATGCCGGCAGGGCGGCAAGCAGGGCCATCGCGAGCGCGGACACACCGAGGCCGCGAAGACCTTGTTTCTGTTTTTTCATGCGAAGGATTTGATCAGCCGGCGAGGCGGGCGACATCGTTGAACAGGGCGACGGACATCAGCGCCATGAGCACCACGACACCTCCACGCTGCAGGCGCTCCATCCACGCCTCAGACACGCTGCGGCCGGTGAGTGCCTCCCAAAGATAATACATCAGGTGCCCGCCATCGAGGACCGGCAGAGGCAGCAGGTTCAGCACACCCAGGCTCACGCTGATGAGGGCCAGAAACAGCAGATAGGACGTGAAGCCCAGGCTGGCCGATTTGCCGGCGTAGTCGGCGATCGTGAGCGGGCCGCTGAGGTTGCTCAGGGATGCTTCACCGATCAACATGCGGCCCATCATCTTGAGCGTGAGCCACGACACCTCCCAGGTTTTCACCACACCACGCCACATGCCATCGACCGGGCCGTGCCGCACCGTGGTCACGGGCGGGGCATCACCCACGTAGGCTTCCACGCGCGCAATCCATTGCCCGTCTCGTTGTTCCGCGCGCGGCGTCACCTCGATCGACATCGGACGCCCGTCACGCTCGATCTCCCAGCGCTGGGTGACGGCCTGCCCCGCCGGCCCCACCGCGGCGCCGATGCGCTCGCGCAGCGCCTGGCCATCGCTGACGTCGCGCCCATCGATGCGCCGCACCAGATCGCCCTCGCGCAGGCCTGCCGCCTGCGCGGCCCCGCCATCGAGCACCTGGCCCACGCGCGGTGCGGTATAGGGCGAGGTGATGCCGATGCGGCGAAACAGGCTGGCGTCGGCTTCACGCACATCCAGTGTCGACAGGGGCAGCAAGCGTGGCTGGGCGGCGCCTTCGGGCTGCGGCGCCACCCAGAGCACCAGGTCACGCCCATCCAGCGCCGCCTGCGTGAGACGCCAGCGCAGGTCTTCAAAAGAGACCACGGGATCACCTTCACTGCCCTGCCCGCCCTGCACGCCTTCTGCGTCCGCCTCGCCGGCACGCAGTACCCAGTCGCCCGCGCGCAAACCCGCCCGCTCGGCCAGCGAGGCGGCCACCGGGGTCGACAGCACCGGCTGCGGCTCCTCCACACCGGTCCAGTTCAACCCGGCATAGATGAGCACCGCCAACAGCAGGTTGGCCGCCGGCCCGGCCGCGACGATGGCGGCGCGCGCGCGCAGCGGCTGGGTATTGAAGGCAAGGTGACGCTCGGCCGGATCGACCGGCGCCTCCCGCTCGTCGAGCATGCGCACATAGCCGCCCAAGGGCAGCGCCCCCACCACGAATTCGGTCGGGCTGCCCGGTCGCTGCCATCGCAGGATGGGCTTGCCGAAGCCCACGGAAAAGCGCAACACCTTGACCCCGCAGGCCACCGCCACACGGTAGTGGCCGTATTCGTGGATGGCGATCAGCAGTCCGAGCGCGACGATGAAGGCAATGACGGTGAGCATGCGCAGCCTGTTCGGTGAAAGGCCTGGGCTGGGGGGACTCAGCGCCGCAGGCGTTCGATGTGTTGCCGGGCGGTGGCGCGAGCCTGGGCATCCAGGGCCAGCAGATCATCCAGCGAACCCGGTTTGGACGGCTGCACAGCGCCCAAAGTTTCCTCGTTGACCGCATGGATGCGGTCAAAGCGCAGTCCACCCTCGAGGAAGGCGGCCACCGCCTCCTCGTTGGCGGCATTCAGCACGGCCGTGGTGCCCGCGGGCGCGTTGAGCGCCGCCCAGGCCAGCGGCAGGCCGGGGAAGCGCCGCGCATCGGCCGGCTCGAAGGTAAGCGAGGTGAGCGAGGCGAAATCGAGCGGTGCAGCACCGGACGCGATGCGCTCCGGCCAGGCAAGGCCATAGGCGATGGGCACGCGCATGTCGGGCGTGCCCAACTGCGCCACCACCGAGCCATCGCGGTACTGGACCATGGAATGGATGACGCTTTGCGGGTGGATCACCACCTCGATGCGTTCGGGTGAGAGGCCGAACAGATAGCGTGCCTCGATCACCTCGAGCGCCTTGTTCATCATGGTCGCCGAGTCGACAGAGATCTTGCGCCCCATCACCCAGTTCGGGTGGGCGCAGGCCTGGTCGGGCGTGACCTCGGCCAACGTGGCGGGGTCACGCGTGCGAAATGGCCCGCCAGACGCCGTGAGCACGATCTTGTCGACACGGCGACCCCAGGTGGTGGGGTCTTCGGGGAGGGACTGGAACACCGCCGAATGCTCGCTGTCGATGGGCAGCAGCGTCGCGTGCCCCGCGGCCACCGCGTCGATGAAGAATTCGCCGCCCACCACCAGGGCTTCCTTGTTGGCCAGCAGCAGCTTCTTGCCTGCGCGCGCCGCGGCCAGGCTGGGCGCCAGGCCGGCCGCACCGACGATGGCCGCCATGACCGCGTCCACTTCGGGCGCTTCGCTCACGGCGCACAGGGCCTCGGGGCCTTCCAGCACTTCCACGAGCAGCTTCGCCTCGCGCACGCGCTGACGCAGCGCGGCCGCACTGTCGCGATCGACCATCACCGCGTAGCGCGGCATGTGGCGGCGGCACTGCTCGAACAGCAGGTCGACCTGGCGCGACGCGGTCAGTGCGAACACGCGGTAGTGCCCGGGGTGGCGCGCGATCACGTCGAGCGTGTTCTGGCCAATGGAGCCGGTGGCCCCGAGCACGGTGATGCGTTGCGGTGCGATGGACATGGCTCAGACGGTGACCAGCATCATGGCCAGGGGCAGCACGGGCAGCAGCGCATCCACCCGGTCGAGCACGCCGCCGTGGCCCGGCAGCAACCGGCTTGAATCCTTGACGCCGGCGGCTCGCTTGACCAGCGACTCGACAAGATCGCCCGCCACGCTCATGGCCGTCAGGCCAAGCAGCGCCGGCACGGCAAACCAGGCCCCCTGGTGCCACAGGTAGGCGTAGAGGTGATCGGGCGCGCTCCACCCCTGGCGTGTGGCCCACACCCAGCCCAGTGCCAGCAGGCACACGCCGAGCAAACCGCTGATCGCGCCTTCCCAGCTCTTGCCGGGGCTCACCGATGGGGCCAGCTTGCGGCGCCCGAAGCGCTTGCCGCCGAAATACGCCGCGATGTCGGCCACCCAGACCAGCAACAGCACCGACAGCAGGAACCCCAGGCCCAGCAGGCGCGCCTGCACCAGTGCCAGCCAGGCACAGGCAATGAGGAACAGGCCCAGCCACAACCGCAACAACTGCGGCCAGCGGGCATACGCGTCCACCCCGCGGTAAAGCAGCGCCACGGCCATCAGCACCCACAGGGCGCCGACGATCAGCCAGAGCTCGCGCCAGGAGCGCTCCACCCCGCCCGACAGCCAGAACACCAGCAAGCCCACCGCCAGGGCCAGACCCGCCGCCAGCGCACGCTTTGGGCCGCAGCCGTTGAGGCGGGCCCACTCCCAGCCAGCGGCCGCGATGAGCAAAAGCGTGAACAACGCGAAAGGCTCGATGATGGGAAGCAACAGCGTGGGCAGAAAGACCGCGAGCAGCAGCACCGCGGTGATGACCCGCTGCTTAAGCATGGGGGGCATCGGCGCCAAGCGCCGACACGGTGGTTTGAGCGCGCTGCTCGCTCGTCTGCCCGAAACGCCGCTCGCGCCGAGCGAACTCGCCAAGTGCCTTGTCGAGTTCGGCGGCGTCGAAGTCGGGCCAGAGGCAATCGGTGAACACCAGCTCGCTGTAGGCGGTCTGCCAGAGCAGGAAGTTGCTGATGCGCTGCTCGCCACCGGTGCGGATCAGCAGGTCGGGATCGGGGACATGGGCCAGCGCCATGGCGCGCGACAGGCTTTCCTCGTTGATCGGCTCGCCGCGCTCGGCCAGCCGGCGTGCGGCCTGCGCGATATCCCAGCGCCCGCCGTAGTTGAAGCACACGTTGAGCACCAGGCGATCCTGTGCGGCAGTGGCCTGCTCGGCGCCCGCCAGGCTTTGAGCGAGCTTGCTCGACAAGCGCGAGCGATCGCCCGGGAAGTGCAGGCGCACACCGTTGTCCAGCAGGCGCGGCACCTCCCGCGAAAGGGCCAGCGCCAGCAAATCCATCAGACCCGACACCTCCTCGACCGGACGGTTCCAGTTCTCGGAGGAAAACGCGAACACCGTCAACACGCGAATGCCGCGTTCCACGCAAGCCTGCACCACACCACGCAACGCGTCCACGCCCTGCTTGTGCCCGGCCACGCGCGGCAGCCAGCGCTTTTGGGCCCAGCGGCCATTGCCGTCCATCACGATGGCAACGTGGTGCGGGAGCGAGGAAATCGGCGGGTTCTGCATGCGCGGGGCACTGGCGGGGCCGGGGCCCGTTCAGACGGCCATGATGTCCTGCTCCTTGGCGACCACCAGACGGTCCACCTCGGAAATCATGCGGTCGGTGAGCTTCTGGATGTCGTCCTGCGCGCGGCGTTCGTCATCCTCGGATGCGACCTTGTCCTTCACCAACTTCTTGACCGCTTCATTGGCGTCGCGGCGCAGATTGCGGATGGCGATCTTCGCCGATTCGCCTTCGCCCTTGACGACCTTGGTGAGTTCCTTGCGGCGCTCCTCCGTCATCGGCGGCATGGGCACACGGATGAGGTCGCCCTGCGAGGCGGGGTTGAGCCCGAGATCGGACTCGCGAATGGCCTTCTCGATCTTGGCGCCCATGCCCTTTTCCCAGGGCGCCACGCCGATGGTGCGGGCATCGAGCAGCGACAGGTTGGCGACCTGCGACAGCGGCAGCATGGAGCCGTAGTACTCCACCTGCACGGTGTCCAGCAGCGCGGGGTTGGCGCGCCCGGTGCGCACCTTGGTCAGGCTGTTCTTGAACGCGTCGATCGACTGCTGCATCTTGTGTTCGGCGTTCTTGCGGATGTCGGCAATGGTCATGCGTGCTCCTGTGACGGCGGGCGATCAGACGTGAACCAGGGTGCCCTCATCGGCCCCCATGACCACGTTGCGCAACGCGCCGGACTTGAAGATGGAAAACACCCTGACGGGCAGCCTCTGGTCGCGGCAGAGCGCGAACGCGGTGGCGTCCATCACCTGCAGGTTCTTGACCATGGCCTCGTCGAAGGAAATCGTGCTGTAGCGCGTGGCCTTCGGATCTTTGTTGGGATCGGCGGTGTACACGCCGTCGACCTTGGTGGCCTTGAGCACCACCTCGGCCCCGATCTCGGCGCCGCGCAGCGCGGCGGCGGTGTCGGTGGTGAAGAAGGGGTTGCCGGTGCCGGCCGCAAAGACCACCACCTTGCCCTCCTCGAGGTACTGCAACGCCTTGGGGCGCACGTAGGGCTCGACCACCTGCTCGATGCCGATGGCCGACATCACGCGCGCCACGAGCCCGGCCTTGTTCATGGTGTCGGCCAGCGCCAGCGAGTTCATCACCGTGGCCAGCATGCCCATGTAGTCGGCGGTGGCGCGGTCCATGCCGACCGAGCCACCCGCCACGCCGCGGAAGATGTTGCCGCCGCCGATGACGATGGCCACCTGCACGCCAAGCCGGGTGACATCGGCGATTTCATCGACGATGCGCACGATGGTGGCGCGGTTGATGCCGAAGGCATCGTCGCCCATCAGGGCTTCACCGGAGAGCTTGAGCAGGATCCGTTGGTAGGCGGGCATGGATTGGCTTTCGGGATCGGTTCGCGATGCGCTCAGCCGGCAAGTGTAGCGGGGCGCGGCGGTGTGTCAGACGTGGATGGCCGTGGTGCGGAGCACACATAAGACAACGGGCCTTGCGGCCCGTTGTCTGCTGGAGCAAGGAGCGCTCAGCCCCCCTTGGCGGCGGCAACCTGCGCAGCCACCTCGGCGGCGAAGTCGTCCACCTTCTTCTCGATGCCCTCACCCACCACGAACAGGGTGAAGGACTTCACCGTCGTGCCGGCGGCCTTGAGCATCTGCTCGACGGTCTGCTTGTCGTTCTTCACGAACGGCTGGTTGAACAGCGAGACCTCCTTGAGGTACTTCTGCACCGAGCCTTCGACCATCTTGGCCACGATCTCGGCCGGCTTGCCGGATTCGGCCGCCTTGGCGGCAGCCACCGAACGCTCGCGCTCGATCAGCTCGGCCGGGACGTCGGCGCTGGTCAGCGCCACCGGCTTCATGGCGGCCACGTGCATGGCCACATCCTTGGCTGCGGTTTCGTCGCCATCAAATTCCACCACGACGCCGATGCGCGTGCCGTGCAGGTAGCTGGCCAGCTTGGCCGAGCCGCTGTAGCGCTTGAAGCGGCGGAACGACATGTTCTCGCCGATCTTGCCGATCAGGCCCTTGCGCACGTCTTCCAGGGTGGGGCCGAAGCCGTCCTGGCTGTAGGGCAGCGTGCCCAGGGCCGCCACGTCGGCGGGGTTGTGCTCTGCCACCAGTTGCGCGGCGGCATTGGCCAGCGCCAGGAAGCTGTCGTTCTTGGTGACGAAGTCGGTTTCGCAGTTGACCTCGATCAGGGCGCCGGTGTTGCCCTGGATCGACGCGGCCACCACGCCTTCGGCGGTGACGCGGCTGGCGGCCTTGCCGGCCTTGGTGCCGAGCTTGACCCGCAGCAGCTCTTCGGCCTTGGCCATGTCGCCATCGGCCTCGGTCAGGGCCTTCTTGCACTCCATCATGGGTGCGTCGGTCTTGGCGCGCAGTTCGGCGACCATGCTTGCAGTGATTGCAGCCATCTCTGTACTCCTGTGATCGGGCGCGCTGTGCGGCGCCTTCGATGAATGGGGAAACCTGGGTGCGAAAAGGGGGCTACACGAGCCCCCGTTTCCGCGCGCGGGTAGCGATCAGGCCTGGTCTTCCGGCACTTCGACGAATTCGTCCGCGCCTTCGGCGGCGGCAGCCACCTTGGCCACGTCGTTCACGGCGTTGGCGCGGCCTTCCAGCACGGCGTCAGCAATGCCACGGGCATACAGCGCCACGGCGCGGGCCGAGTCGTCGTTGCCGGGGATCACGTAGTCGATGCCTTCGGGCGAGTGGTTGGTGTCGACCACACCCACCAGCGGGATGCCCAGCTTCTGGGCTTCAAGCACGGCGATCTTGTGGAAGCCGACGTCGATCACGAAGATGGCATCGGGCAGCGCGGTCATGTCCTGGATGCCGCCGATGTCCTTCTCGAGCTTTTCCATCTCGCGGCTGAACATGAGCTGTTCCTTCTTGCTCATGCTGTCCAGGCCGGCTTCTTTCTGGGCCTGCATGTCCTTCAGACGCTTGATCGAGGTCTTGACGGTCTTGAAGTTGGTCAGCATGCCGCCGAGCCAGCGCTGGTCGACGAAGGGCATGCCGGCGCGGCGGGCTTCCTGGGCCACGATGTCGCGCGACTGGCGCTTGGTGCCCACGAAGAGCAGCGTGCCACGGTTGGACGCGAGTTGACGCACGAACTTCTGCGCGTCCTGGAACAGCGGCAGCGTCTTCTCGAGGTTGACGATGTGGATCTTGTTGCGGTGCCCGAAGATGTACGGCGCCATCTTGGGGTTCCAGAAGCGGGTCTGGTGGCCAAAGTGGACACCGGCTTCCAGCATTTCGCGCATGGAAATGGACATGGGATTACTTTCCAGAGGTTAGGTCTAAAATCCAGCCCCGATTGCCTCCCCCGGTCAGCCGGAGAACACAACACCCGGACGGGCTGGTTTGCGATTTGCCTTGCGAGCCAGCCTGCAACGCCTTCGGCGTGACAGGTGCAAAGCCTGTCGATTATACATCGCCGACAGACCCTCCCCCTTCAAGCCTCCCATACATGAAGATCGCCATCGTGGGCGCCGGCGTCAACGGCCTTGCCAGCGCGTACGAGCTGATGCTGTCCGGTCATGCGGTGACCGTGTTCGAGCGATACGCCACCCCCGCCGAGTCCGGCAGCTTTGCGCCGTCCGGCTTGCTGCACGCAGCCTGGGCACTGGCCTGGGCCGAGCCTCAGCCCCGCCTGCACCTGCCCTGGTCCACGCCGGGCCCGGGTGTGCGCTGGCGCTGCGGCCTGAACGGGCCTGCTTTCGCCTGGTGGCGTCAGTGGCGCTCGGCCAGGCGGCGCCGCGGCGCCGATGCCCGCGCTGCGCTGATCGACCTGCTGGCGCTCGGGCGGGAGCGCCACACCGCGCTGGAGACCGAGCTGGAGCTCGATCACGACCGTTCCGACGGCCTGCTGGTGCTGGGACCCGACCAGCGCAGCTTCGATCAAGCCGCGGGCATGGCCGTGGCACTGCGCGAACTCGGGCTGGGCGTGCGTCCGGTGTCGGCCGCGGAAGCAGGCACGATCGAACCCGCACTCAACACCTCCGCCCCCCTGGCGGGCGCCATTCACCTCATGGGCCCGGCCGTTGCCAATTGCCGCGAATGGACCTTGCTCATGCGCCAGGCCTTGCTGCGGGGTGGCGGCCGCTTCCAGGCGCAGCAGGCGGTGCTGGGTCTGCGGCCGCAGGCTGGCGGCGTCGCCCTCACCACCGACCGCGCCACCGAATGCTTCGACGCGGTGGTTCTGTGTGCGGGCACCGATGCGCCGCCCTTGCTGCAATCGCTCGGACTGGCAACACCCTTCCAGCGCTGGTGGTCGCACTCGCTCAGCGCGCCGGTGCGCGAACCCATGGACGCACCGCAATCGGGCGTGCTGGACCTGCAGACGGGTGTGACGATTGCACGCCTTGGGCAGCGCGTGCGCGCCAGCGGGGGCTGGGATCTGGGTGGCGAGCCCGGTGCGGCCGAACGCCCGGCCATCGCCCACCTGGCGCACGCCATGTCCCACTGGTTCCCTGTGGCGGCGCGGCTTGGCGGCGCGCAGTCCGCCCTGCAGACGTGGCGGGGCGCCGCGCTGGTGTCGCGCGATGGTCTGCCGGTGATTGGCGCCAGCAGCGTACCGGGCATCTGGCTCAACCTGGGCCATGGCCCGATGGGCTGGGCGCTGGCCTGCGGCGCGGCACGGCACCTGGCCGACGCCATGGCAGCCGGGCCGGGTGCCGCGGGCCTGGACATCCTGGGCCCTTCACGGCTGGGTCTGTAGGCGCCGGCGTGGTGAAATCGAGCGCATGAGAAGGCTCGATCCCGCGCGGCTCGAATCCCTGCACGACATCGGCGCCACGCGCGCCATCGAGCAGGCGTTGGCCGCGCCGCTGCCACCCCACACCCTGATGTCGCGCGCGGGCGAATCGGTGGCGCGCCTGGCCAGGGCGCTGCACCCGCACGCGCGCAGTATCTGGGTGGCCTGCGGGCCGGGCAACAACGGCGGCGACGGGTTGGTGGCCGCGGTGCACCTGCTCGAATGGATGGCCGCCCGTGGCGGCACACTGGCCGTCACGCTCGACGCCGATCCCTCTCGATTGCCGGACGATGCGGCCTGGGCGTTGGCGCTCGCGCAAGCCGCCGGTGTGCAGATCGTGCCCGACGCACCGTCCGACGCGGACCTGGTGATCGACGCACTGCTCGGGCTGGGCGCACGGGGTAGTGCACCGCAAGGGCCTCTGGCCGATCGCCTGCAAGCCGTGCTGAGTCACCCCGCGCCCGTGCTCGCCGTTGACCTGCCCAGCGGCCTGGACGCCGACAGCGGTCGCCCCCCACCGGACAGTCCGCGCCCGACACCCGGCGCCGTGCGCCATACGCTGAGCCTGCTCACCCTCAAGCCGGGCCTGTTCACCGCCCATGGGCGCGACCTGGCCGGCGGGGTGTGGTTCGATGACCTGCAAGCCGGTGACACGTCCGCCACTGCCACCGCCTGGTGGGGCGGCTTCGGCGTGCTGCCCGACGTCAAGCGCCGCGACCCACACGCGGGCCACAAGGGGCGCTATGGCGATGTCGGCGTGCTCGGCGGCCAGCTGCCCGGGGCGCAAGGCATCGCCATGGGCGGTGCGGCGTTGCTGGCAGGCCGTGCCGCGTTGCATGCCGGTGCCGGGCGCGTGTTCGTTGCCCTGGTGGGCAACGACCAGGTACCACCCCTGGACCCGATGCAACCCGAACTGATGTTTCGCGCGCCGGCGCGGCTGCTGGAAGCCATGACCGATCAAGCCCTCACGCTGGTGGCGGGGTGCGGTGGCGGCGATGCGATAAGAAGCTGGCTGCCTCGCTGCCTGAATGCGGCCCACCGCCTGGTGCTTGATGCGGACGCGCTCAACGCAGTGGCACAGGACTCGGCGCTGCAGTCACTGCTGAACGCACGCGCTGCGCGCGGCGCCGTCACGGTGCTCACCCCCCACCCGCTGGAGGCTGCGCGGCTGTTGGGCACCAGCACAGCCAACGTCATGGCGAACCGCCTGGGCCAGGCGCAAGCGTTGGCGCAGCGCCACCGCTCGGTGGTGGTGCTCAAGGGGTCGGGTACGGTGGTGGCGGCCCCAGGCCAACTGCCCTGGATCAACGCCAGTGGCAATGCGCGCCTGGCGTCGGCCGGCACGGGCGATGTGTTGGCCGGTCTGATCGGTGCCGCACTGTCCCGCGGTGATCGCGACGCCTGGACCGCCACCTGCGCGGCCGTGGCCCACCATGGCCAGCTCGCCGACGCGTGGCCGGCCGATCAGGCGCTCACGGCTGGCGCGCTGGCCCAGGCGGCGCGGCCGTTCTGATTGCGCGTTGCCGCGCACTGGCGGCAACTTCAGCCCAGCAGCATCAGGCCGATCTGCAGCAAGACGATCACGATCAGGACCGAGAGATCGATCCCGCCCACCAGCGGCACCACGCGGCGAACCGGCGCCACGATCGGTGCGCACAAGCGATCAAGCAGGCCCATGGCGGGCGCGCGCGAGTTCACCCACGACAGCACCGCATAGACAATCAGCAGCAGCATCAGGCCCTGCAAGAAGGTGCGCAGCAGAAAGCGCAACGCCAACGGCGCCCAGGCCAGGGCCGACCACTCACCGCCCGTGGCGATGAGCAACCACAGTGCCGCATGCACTGCCGCCAGCAACAGGGCGGCCAGCAGGCTCGCACCGTCGATGCGGCCTTTGGCAATGACCGCCGGCAGCACGCGGCGCAGAGGCTGCACAAGCCAGTCCGTCACTGCCATCGCGAAGTAACCCGGCTGCGGCTGCATGGGCACCCGCAGGTGGTTCATCCAGGCCCGCAGCAGCGCAGCGCCCACCAGGATGAAGAACAGAATGTCGAGCAGGAAGAGCAGGATGCGCATGGGCGCGGAGTTTAGGCCGAGAGCAACAACGGTGCACTCGGAGCACGCGGGTCCAGCTCGAGCCCCGCGTCGAAGCGTCGCATGGCTTCGGTGCGCGACGCCCGCAGGAAATCCAGCATGATGGGCGAGCTGTCGGCCAGCGACTGCCGGCCGTGGTGGAACTCGGGGTGCCACTGCACGCCGCGCGCATAGGCTTCGCCCGGGCAGCGAAACGCTTCCACCAGTCCGTCGAGTGTGGAGACCGCCTCCACTTCGATGCCCTTGCCAAGTTCGGCCACGGCCTGGTGGTGGATGCTCGTGACGCGCAGTTGTGTGGCCTTGGGATAAAGCTCCGCCAGCGGCGTGCCCTGGATGAAGGTCACATCGTGCTCGAACTGGTCGTACAGCTCGACGTCGATGTGCTCGTGCGCGTTCGGGCACTGGGTCGCGATGTCCTGGTACAACGAGCCGCCGAACGCGACGTTGAGCAACTGCGCGCCACGGCACACACCCAGCACCGGCTTCTTCTGCGCCAGAAAACAGCGCAGCAAGGCAAGCTCGTAACGATCACGCACCACGTCGCCGCGCCATTCGTCCTTCAACGGCTTCTGGCCGTAGGTCTCGGGCGCCACGTCGGCCCCGCCCTGCAGCACCAATGCGTCGAGCTCCTGCACCACGTACTCCACCTTCAGGTGGCGTGCCGCGTGCCGGCTGTCATGCGTCACCGCCGGCACCATGAAGGCCACGGCACCGTGACCCATGATCCAGTGCGCCAGCGACGACTCGACGTATTGCAGGTTCTTGTTGCGAAAGCCCAGCTCGGGCGGCACGTGGTGCATCAGGCGCGCCGAGACGCCGATGCGCAGCGGACGCTCGCGGGCCTGCGCCTTGGCGCGCGGCTTCACGGGCGCTTTGGTGGCCGTCGTCATCCGCGCCGGCCTCCCCGCTTGGGCTTGGGCCCCGCGGCGCGGGGCTTGCCCGCGCCCTTCTTGCCGGCCGCCTTGCGCACTGCCGATTTGAGATCGGGAATGCTGGCGGCCACGCCGCTGGTGGCCTGCGACGGTCGCCGGCCCTTGCGGCCGGACGATGGCTCCTCGCGCGTCGCCGCGCCGGATTTGTCCCGCATGGCACGCAGGACCATGTCGTCGTTGCCGGTGACGAGCCGGAAGTCGATGCGACGGCCATCGAGATCGACCCGGCTGACCTGAACCTGCACCCTTGATCCCAGCGCATACCGGATGCCGGTGCGCTCACCACGCAACTCCTGGCGCGCTTCGTCAAAGCGGAAGTACTCGCCGCCGAGCTCGGTGATGTGCACCAGGCCTTCGACGTACATGGCATCAAGCGTGACGAAGATGCCGAAGCTGGTGACCGCCGTGACGATGCCGCTGAACTCTTCGCCCAGGTGCTCACGCATGTACTTGCACTTGAGCCAGGCCTCCACGTCGCGGCTGGCTTCGTCGGCGCGGCGCTCGTTGGCGCTGCAATGCAGGCCGGCCGCCTGCCAGGCCAGCGTGTCGGCCGTGGGTTTGCGCACCGGCTGGGTGGGCGCCTTCACGCGCGAGGCCAGCCGTTTGCTGAGCTTGGCGTGTGCCTCGCCCGGCGTGGGCAGCGCTGGCAGCTGGTACTTCTGCTTGTGCAGGATGGCCTTGATCACGCGATGCACCAGCAGGTCCGGGTAGCGGCGGATCGGGCTGGTGAAGTGTGTGTAGGCCTCGAAAGCGAGGCCGAAGTGCCCGCTGTTGATCGGTGTGTAGATGGCCTGCTGCATCGAGCGCAGCAGCATGGTGTGGATCTGTTGCGAATCGGGCCGGTCCTTCGTGGCATCGGCGATCTGCTGGAACTCGGATGGCTTGGGATCGTCGCTGATCGACAAGCCGACCCCCACCGCCTTGAGGTAGTTGCGCAGCAACTCCTGCTTCTCGGGCGTGGGGCCTTCGTGCACACGGAACAGGCCCGGGTGCTTGCTCTGCGAGATGAACTCGGCCGAACACACGTTGGCCGCCAGCATCGCCTCCTCGATCAGCTTGTGCGCGTCGTTGCGGGTGCGTGGGACGATCTTCTCGATGCGTCCGGATTCATCGCAGACGATCTGCGTCTCCACCGTCTCGAAATCCACCGCGCCGCGCTGGTTGCGTGCCGCCAGCAGCGCGCGATACACGTCGTGCAGGTTGAGCAGGTAGGGCACCAGTGGCTTGCGGTTCTGCGCTTCGGGCCCGCGCGTGTTCTGCAGGATGGCGGCCACTTCGTTGTAGGTGAAGCGCGCGTGGCTGAACATGACGCCCGGGTAGAACTGGTAGGCGTGGATCTCACCCTTGGCGGTGATCAGCATGTCGCAGACCATGCACAGCCGCTCCACGCCGGGGTTGAGCGAACACAGGCCGTTGGAGAGCTTCTCCGGCAGCATCGGGATCACCCGGCGCGGGAAATACACCGAGGTTGCGCGGTCGTAGGCATCGATATCGATGGCCGAGCCGGTCTGCACGTAGTGGCTCACGTCGGCAATCGCCACCAGCAGGCGCCAGCCCTTGACCTTGCCCACACGGGCCGGCTCGCAATACACCGCATCGTCAAAGTCGCGCGCGTCCTCGCCGTCGATGGTGACCAGGGGAATATCGCGCAGATCGACGCGATGGCGCAGATCCCCCGCACGCACGTGATCGGGCAGCGCACGCGCCTGCGCCAGGGCGGCCTCGGAGAACTCGTGCGGAACGCCGTACTTGCGAACCGCGATCTCGATCTCCATGCCGGGGTCGTCGATCTCGCCCAGCACCTCCTTCACCCGGCCCACGGGCTGGCCGTAAAGCGCTGGCGGCTCGGTCAGTTCGACCACCACCACCTGCCCGGGCTTGGCCGATCCGGTGGCCCCTTTCGGGATCAACACATCCTGGCCGTAGCGCTTGTCCTCGGGAGCCACAAGCCAGACGCCGCTCTCCTGCAGCAGGCGGCCGATGATGGGTGCGTCGGAGCGCTCGATGATTTCGGTGACGCGGCCCTCGGGCCGGCCCTTGCGGTCCAGGCGCACGATGCGCGCCTTGACGCGGTCCTTGTGCAGCACCGCTCGCATTTCGTTGGACGGAAGGTAGATGTCGGGCTGTCCGTCGTCGCGGACCACGAATCCATGGCCATCGCGATGGCCCGAGACCACACCTTCGAATTCGGCCAACAGGCTGTTTTTATCGTTCACTGTTTCTCTGCTATACTGCTGGTTTCCTGAGATGCCCAGGTGGCGGAATTGGTAGACGCACTAGTTTCAGGTACTAGCGCCGAGAGGCGTGGAGGTTCGAGTCCTCTCTTGGGCACCAATCATATAAGGGCTTGCATGCTGAATGGCTGCAAGCCCTTTTCATTTGCGCGCGCGGCAACCGCGCGCTCGAACTGACGACGCTCAGACCGGCACCGCCACGAGGTCGTGGCCGTCGGTGTCAACGATGCGGGCGCGCGTGAACTCCCCCACCTTGAGCGTCTTGCTGATCTTCTCGGGCGGCAACAGGCGCACCACGCCATCGATCTCCGGCGCGTCGGCATAACTGCGGCCCACCCCACCCTTCTTGCCCATGCCCGGCGCGCTGTCCACCAGCACCTGCATGTTGGCACCGATGCGTGAGCGCAGCTTTTCGGCCGAGACCTGCTCTGCCACCGCCATGAAGCGGGCGCGGCGCTCCTCGCGCAGCGCATCGGGCACCGGATCGGCCAGGCCATTGGCTGCAGCGCCATCAACCGGCGAATAGGCAAAGCAACCTGCGCGGTCGATGCGAGCCTCGCGCACGAAGTCGATCAGGTGCTCGAACTCGGCTTCTGTTTCGCCGGGAAAGCCGGCGATGAACGTGCTGCGCACCACGATCTGCGGACAGATCTCGCGCCAGCGCGCAATGCGCTCGAGGTTTCGCTCGCCGCTGGCCGGGCGCTTCATGCGCCTGAGCACATCCGGATGGCTGTGCTGCAAAGGCACGTCCAGATAGGGCAGCACCAGGCCCTCGGCCATCAAGGGCACGATCTCGTCCACATGTGGGTAGGGATAGACGTAATGCAAGCGGACCCAGGCCCCGAAGGGCTGGGCCAGCTCGCCGAGTTCGCGCACGAGGTCGAACAAGCGCGTCTTGACGGGCTTGCCGTCCCAGAAGCCGGTGCGGTACTTCACGTCCACGCCATAGGCCGACGTGTCCTGACTCACGACCAGCAACTCCTTCACGCCGGCCTCGAACAGCTTGCGCGCCTCGGTCAGCACGTCGCCGATTGGGCGGCTCACCAGATCGCCGCGCATGGACGGGATGATGCAGAACGTGCAACGGTGGTTGCAACCTTCGCTGATCTTGAGGTAAGCGTAGTGACGCGGCGTGAGCTTGATGCCCTGCGGCGGCACCAGGTCCACGAAGGGATCGTGTGGCTTGGGCAGGTGTTGGTGCACCGCCTCCATCACCTCGTGCGTGGCGTGCGGGCCGGTGACGGCCAGCACGCTCGGGTGCATCTCGCGCACCAGGTTGCCGCCACCCTCGCCTTCGCGTGCCCCCAGGCAGCCGGTGACGATGACCTTGCCGTTTTCGGCCAACGCCTCGCCGATCGCGTCCAGGCTCTCCTTGACGGCATCGTCGATGAAGCCGCAGGTGTTGACGATCACCAGATCGGCACCGGCAAACGACTTGGACGTCTGGTAGCCCTCGGCGCTGAGTTGCGTGAGGATGAGTTCGGAGTCGGTCAGGGCCTTGGGGCAACCCAGGCTGACGAAGCCGACCTTCGGCGTGGCGGCGCCCGGGGCGGCAGAGGTGACGGTGGTATCGGACATGGAGGCCCGATTGTCTCAGACCCGGCCCGATGCGGCGCAGATCTCAGCGTTTGAGGCCGAGCGCTGCGAGCATCTGCTCGCTGTTCTTCTGCATCTGCTCCTGCATCTGTGTGAACGCGTTGCGTGACTGCTCCAGGTAGGTGCCCATCATGCCCTGCATCATGGGCGACTGCATGTTCATGAACTGCTGCCAGGCCTCCGGGTTGACGCCGCCGCCGCTTTGCTCGGTCATCTTGTGCTGCAGGTCCATGAAGATCTGGATGTTCTTCTCCAGATAGGCCCCCATGAAACCCTGCATCGAGTGGCCGTAGAAGCGGATGATGTTGGCCAGCACCTGCTCGGTGAAGATGGGAGAGCCGGCCGATTCTTCCTCGAGAATGATCTGCAGCAGGATGCTGCGCGTGAGGTCCTCATTGGTCTTGGCATCTCGAACCACGAAGGCCTCGCTGTCCATCACGAGCGCCTTGACCTCTGCCAGCGTGATGTACGAGGAGGTGTCGGTGTCGTAGAGCCGGCGGTTGGGGTACTTCTTGATCACGCGCACGCCGCGCGCGCCGACCGGTTCGGTCTTGGATTTGGTGGCCATCCGCACATTCTAGGAAGGCGCAACCAGGCAACCGGGCATGGTTTTCCCTGTGCAATGCAGCATGCAAAAACCCCTGCAAGCCGCAAGGCCTGCAGGGGTTTGAATTGGTAGGCGCGATTGGACTCGAACCAACGACCCCCACCATGTCAAGGTGGTGCTCTAACCAGCTGAGCTACGCGCCTTCGATCGACTCGAAGCTTCGCAGTATAGCAGCAGTCGGGGCACTCATTTGCGGCGCACGGTGCGCACGCCGCTCACATCGCCCACCACCGCCATGGCCCGCGCCACCTGGCGTGCATCGGACACTTCGATGGTGAAAGTCATCCAGGCCACGCCTTTGACCGACTGGGTCTGCACACCGATCACGTTCATCTTCTCGCGTGCGAAAACATCCGAGATGTCGCGCAGCAGCCCCTGGCGATCGACGGCTTCGATCGCCACATCCACCGGGTACAGGGCCGCACGACCATCGCGTGTGCCGCCACCCTGGCCACTCCACTCGACCTCGATCACGCGATCGGGACTCTTGCGCGTGAGGTGCGCGAAGTCGGTGCAGTCGGCCCGGTGAATACTCACGCCCTTGCCGCGCGTGACGAAGCCGCAGATCTCGTCGGGCGGCGCCGGTTTGCAGCACTTGGCCAGCTGGGTCATGAGCGATCCCACGCCCACCACCAGCACATCGCCCGCGCGCCCTTCGGCGCCGCGGCGCGGCTTGCGCACCCAACTGGTCGGCTCGGGGGCCACTTCGGGCTCGGGCGGGCGAAGCCGGGTTTCGATCGCGCGCAGCGACAACTCGTCCTTGCCGACCAGCTCGAACAGTTCGTCGGCACTCCCCAGGCCCATGTCGAGTGCCAGTTCTTCGAACCTCAGGGCGGTGCGGCCTTCGCGCTGCAGCAGCTTTTCGACCGCCTCACGTCCGCGTGCGATCGTCTCGGCCAGTGCCTGCGCGTTGAACCAGGCCCGCACCTTGCTCTTGGCCCGGTGACTCACCAGGTAGCCGAGGTCGGCATTGAGCCAGTCGCGGGAAGGCCCGCCCTCCTTGGCCGAGGTGATTTCGACCGTCTGGCCGTTCTGCAGCGGCGTGTTCAGCGGCACCATGGCACCGTCGACCTTGGCGCCGCGGCAACGGTGCCCCAGGTCGGTGTGCACGGTGTACGCGAAATCCACCGGGGTGGCACCTTGCGGCAATTCCACGATCGCGGCATTCGGCGTCAGCACATAGATGCGGTCGTCGAACAGCCCCTGCGCCATGCCGCTCAGGTCGCGCTCCCAGGCCAGCAGCTGGCGCAGCACCGCGATCTTCGCGTCGTAGTCCGAATTGGCCGACACGCCCGCGTATCCCTTGGCGCCGGCCTCCTTGTAGGCCCAGTGCGCGGCAACGCCGTGCTCGGCGTGGTCGTGCATTGCCTGGGTGCGGATCTGGATCTCGAACGCCCGCCCCTGCGCGTCGCGCACCACGGTGTGCAGAGACTGGTAGCCGTTCGGTTTGGGCTTGGCGATGTAGTCGTCGAACTCTTCGGGCACGGGCGCGAACTGCGCGTGCACATGCGCCAGCACGGCATAGCAATCGGTGGCTTCGGGCACCACCACCCGCAACGCGCGGATGTCGAACACCTGCTCGAAATCGAGCGACTTGCCGCGCATCTTCTTGACGATGCTGTAGATGTGCTTGGGCCGCCCTTGCACCACCGCGGCGATGCCCTGCGCACGCAAGGCGGACTGCAGTTGCTCGCGCACCTGCTCCACGTGCGCCTCGCGCTCGGCACGCTTCTCGTCGAGCAGACGCGCCACTTCCTTGTAGGTCTGCGGCTCCAGGAAGCGGAAGGCCAGGTCTTCCATCTCCCATTTGATCTGCCAGATCCCCAGGCGGTTGGCCAGGGGTGCGAACACGTGCAGCGCCTCGCTGGCCAGTGCTTCGCCGGGTTCACCCTTGCAGGCCGCAAAGTAGCGCAAGGTCTGCAGGCGCGAGGCCAGCCGAAGCATCACCACGCGAAGGTCGCGCGAGAAGGCGAGCAGCATCTTGCGCACGTTCTCGGTCTGGCTGGCCGCCAGCTCCGACACCGGGGCCTTGGCCAGTCCGGGGGCGGGCTGGCCCGCGTCCTGCGCCGCCTGGCGCTCCTCAAGCTTCTTCGCCTGCGCCTCGGCGGCTTTGGTGCGGGCCTGCCGCTGCAACTGCACGAGCTTGGTGGTTTCCAGCGCCAGCGCGGCATGATGTTCGCCAAACGCCTTGGCAATGACCTCTTGCGGGCGGTTCAGGTGCTGGCAGGCGTAGACGAGATAGGTCACGGCCTGCATGGCTTCGGAGCCGCCGATGTCGGCCAGGATGCGCGCCACCGCATCGGCGTGCGCCAGCGTGTTCTCACCGGTGTCGAGTTGCTCGCTGGCCAGCAGCGGTTCGGCGAAGGCGCGCGCACGCGCCAGTGCGTTGGCCTGATGCGGCAGACCCGCAGCCGTGGCCGCCATGATGGCCGAGGTCGGCGCGTCGGCGAGTTCGCCCGGGGACATCGCGCGCTTCATGGCGACCACAGAAAGTCACGCACCGCCGCCACCTGCTCGGGCGCCATCAGCGTGGGCGCATGGCCGACACCGGCGAAGCTGATGCACTGCGGGCGCGGCCCGCGCTGGCCCATGGCTTGCACAGTCGCCGCGCTGAGCAGGTCGGACTGCTCGCCCCGCAGCAACAGCGTGGGGCAGGCGATGGCGTCGTACAGATCCCAGAGCGCCGCTTCACCGGCGCGCACCGCCTGCTGCATGGCCTGCTGGTCGAGCTTGCCGATCATGGCCTTCACGGGCACGGCGATGGCCGGGTCGTAGTGCAGCCGATAGCGGCCATCGCGCACACGCAGCATCGGCAGGTTGAGCGCGCGCCACTGCGCGGGCGTGTGCGGGCCGAAACCCTGCGAGATACCTGCCAGATAGTCGATGGCGGCCTGCTCGGTGTCGAACTCCGGGTCCTTGCCGAGGTAGCCGCCGATGCGCATCAGCGCTTCCCACTGCACCACCGGACCGACGTCGTTGAGCACCAGCCGCCTGGGCGCCAGCGTGGGCTGGGCCGCCACGCCCATGCCGATCAGCCCGCCCATGCTGGTGCCAACCCAATCGATGCGCACCGCGGGATCGTCCTGCCGCAAATGGGTAAGCAACACGGCCAGATCGCTCACGTAGGTGGGCACCTGATAGCCTATGGGGTCGGCCAGCCAGTCGCTGTGGCCGCGCCCGGCGACGTCCACCGCGATCACGCGGCAGCGCGGTTGCAGCGCGCGCGCCAGTGTGTCGAAATCGCGCCCCTGGCGCGACAGGCCGTGCACGCACACCACCACATGGTGGCTGGTGACATCGTCACCGGGCCAGTCCCAGAACGCCATGCGCCGGGGCGCACCGCCACGCGCGGCCGCCCCGTTCACGGTGATGTGCTGGAGGACGGGTTCGTTCATGGCGTTTCGGGTCCGGTCCGGTCCACCATAATCGGCCGGACCTCGTTCAATCAATCGTAATGGAACTGGAGAGACCCATGCTTGCCGGAAAGACCGCACTCGTCACAGGATCCACCAGCGGCATCGGCCTTGGCATCGCCAAGGCCCTGGCGCGCCAGGGTGCCAATGTCGTGCTCAATGGCTTCGGCGATACCGAAGGCCCGAAAGCACAGGTAGCCGCCCTCGGCGTGAAGGTCGGCTACCACGGCGCGGACATGAGCAAGCCCGCCGACATCGAGGCCATGATGGCCTACGCGCAGCAGACCTTCGGCCGGGTGGACATTCTCGTCAACAACGCCGGCATCCAGCACGTCGCCAGGGTGGAGGACTTTCCGGTGGAGCGCTGGGATGCGGTGATCGCCATCAACCTCACCAGTGCCTTTCACACCAGCCGCCTGGCCCTGCCCGCCATGCGTGCGGCCAACTGGGGCCGCATCATCAACATTGCATCGGTGCACGGGCTGGTGGGCTCAGCAGAAAAATCGGCCTACGTGGCGGCCAAGCACGGCATCGTGGGCCTCACCAAGGTGACGGCGCTGGAGACGGCCGCCACCGGCGTGACCTGCAACGCCATCTGCCCGGGCTGGGTGCTCACGCCGCTGGTGCAGAAGCAGGTGGACGCCAAGGCCGCCGCACTGGGGCTGAGCAACGAGGAAGCCATCAAGCGCCTGCTGGGCGAGAAAGAGCCCTCGATGCAGTTCACCACGCCCGAGGAGCTGGGTGAGCTGGCGGTGTTCTTCTGCTCGCCCGCCGGCAACAACGTGCGCGGCGTGGCCTGGAATATGGACGGCGGTTGGGCCGCCCAGTGATGCTGTCGCGTTGAAGGCCGTGCCTCACCGCAACTGGATGGCGCCGGAGACCGTGACGCTCACCGTCGCGGTGCCGGCGGCCGTGGGAATCGCCATGTCGCTGGCCGCGGCCTTGGCTTCCATCGCCACCATGCGCGGCACCGGCCGCTCGGGCATGTCGGCCGAACTCACGGACACCTCGCGCAGCGTGTAGCCGGAGAACCCGAAACCCTTGGCCACCTCGCCGGCGCGGGCGCGGAACCGCTCGATGGCCTGCGCCTGCACCTGCGACTCCAGCGCCAGACGCGCCTCGCGCGAGAGCGAGAAGCCCATGCTGGACACCGTCATCGACTGGATGCGCCCGGCGACCTCGCCGATGCGGGCGATGTCGCGCCCCTCGATGACGACCTCGGCCTGGCCCTGCCAGCCGCTGATGCGGCCATTGCTGCCATAGCGGGGGAACAGGCGCAGATTGCCTGTGCGCACCTCAAGCTGCTGCGGGCGCGCCTGGCCTTGTGCAGCGGTCAGCGCCGCATCCACCGCCTGCTTGAGCTGGTTCTGCACCGTCACCGGGTCGGCCCCTTCCCTGGTGGATCCCAGCACCACGGTCAGCCAGTCCTGCGGCACCTCCATGTGGCCGCTGGCCGAGAGGCTCACGATGTTGGCCGGCACCTCGGAGGCCTGCGCCCACACGGGGTTGGCAACGGCACACAACAAAGTGGAGGTTGCGAGCGCACGGCGCCACGCGACCGGCGCGCGGCGGGTCGAAAGGGAAAGGGTCATGGGAGGTATCGGCTTCAGGGTTGTTTGCGGCTGGACTCGAACGGCGGCTGTTCGCGCAACTGCTCGCGAAGGCGCTGGCGCTCCTCCACGGAAAGGCGAAACGGCTTGGCTCCATCGTCCATGTCGTCAAACGGCTGACGCAAGGCATCGCGCAACCGCGTGGGCGTGCGCGGCTCGCCGCCGTCGATCGAGATGGGCATCACCGAGGCCGCGTCGTGGGCGGGCGCGCGGAAATCATCGCGTGCGCGCTCGGAACTCGCGAGCGCAAGGCTCGCGGTCAACATGGCAAGGGTTCCCATCCAGATGGACTTCATGGTGCGGTCGAGTATGGCCAGACGGCGCATTGTGCGAGTGACCCCGAGGTCAAGTCACTGACAGCGCAGGCAATATCTGTAACCACCTGTCAAGAAAACAAAAAACGAGCATTGACAAGCACTTGCCGCTGCCAGAATCGCGTTTGTTACATTTCACGGAAGTTGCACCCATGCCACAAAACCACACGCGTCCGAACAAGGTGCTGGTCGTCGACGACGACGTGCGCATTCGCGACCTGCTGCGCCGCTACCTGATGCAGGAGGGTTTCGAGGTCATGCTGGCCGAAGACGGCAAGGCCCTGAACCGCGTGCTGCAGCGCGAAGCCGTGGACCTCATCGTGCTCGACCTCATGATGCCGGGCGAGGACGGGCTGTCGATCTGCCGCCGCCTGCGCGCCAACGGCGATCGCACGCCGATCATCATGCTCACCGCCAAGAGCGAGGACGTGGACCGCATCGTCGGCCTTGAGGTGGGCGCCGACGACTACCTGGGCAAGCCTTTCAACCCACGCGAGTTGCTGGCCCGCATCCACGCGGTGCTGCGCCGCCGCCCGCCCACGGAAGTGCCCGGTGCGCCCTCGCAGGACGCCGAGGTGGTGAAGTTCGGACCGTACGAGTTCGACCTGAGCCTGCGCACGCTGCGCAAGGACGGCCAGGACCTGCCACTGACCACCGGCGAGTTCGCCATGCTCAAGGCACTGGTGCGCCACCCGCGCCAACCGCTGTCGCGCGAGAAGCTGGCCCAGCTCGCACGCGGCCGCGAGTTCGAGCCGTTCGACCGCAGCCTGGACGTGCAGGTCTCGCGCCTGCGCAAGCTCATCGAGGAGGATGCATCCTCGCCGCGCTACCTGCAGACGGTGTGGGGCGTGGGCTATGTGTTCGTGCCCGACGGCAACACCTGAGGCCGCTTCATGGCGATGGACAGCGAATCCCGCGTCCCGTTCGAGACCGAGCCCACCGCGCTGGAGACCGCCCCGGCCCCGCTGGAGGTGCGCCCCACGCGCGGCGTGAGCCTGTTCTGGCGCACCTTCTTCTTCCTCACCTTGCTGCTCACCGGCTGCATCGTGGCCTGGCTGCAGACCTTTCGCGCGCTGGAGTACGAGCCGCGCGCACTGCAAAGCGCACAGCAACTGGCGTCCCTGGTCAACCTGAGCCGGGCCGCTCTGGTGCACTCGGACGCGATCGCACGCGTTTCGCTGATCAAGACGCTGGCTGCCGAGGAAGGCTTGCGCATCGCGCCGCGCGAGCCCAACGACACCTTCAAGGTCTACGACGTCGATGCATTGAGCCGCAACGTGGCCAGCCAGTTGCAGATGCGACTGGGCGCCGACACGGTGGTTGCCCGCGAGGTCAACGGCCAGCCCGGCCTGTGGATCGGATTCGGCATCGATGGCGACCAGTACTGGCTGCTGACCGACCCGTCGCGCATCGGCCCGGTGGCGGGCACCACCTGGCTCATCTGGCTGGGCACGGCCGCCCTGCTCTCGCTCACCGGAGCGGCGCTCATTGCACGCCTCATCAACCGCCCGCTCAAGAAGCTCTCGTTTGCGGCCAGCCGCGTGCGTGAAGGCGACTTCAACGCCAGCCAGCTCAACGAAACCGTGGCCACCAGCGAGATCCGGGAGGTCAACATCGGCTTCAACCGCATGGCGCAGCGGCTGTCCAAGATCGAACAGGACCGCGCACTCATGCTCGCCGGCATCTCGCACGACCTGCGCACACCGCTGGCACGCCTGCGGCTGGAAACCGAGATGAGCGTGGCCGACCCGCAGGCGCGCGAACACATGTCGGCCGACATCGAGCAGGTCAACGCCATCATCGACAAGTTCCTGGATTACGCCCGCCCGGACAACCTGCAGGCCGTCGAGGTCAGCCTCAACGAGGTGATCGATGCCGCCGTGTTCTCGCTCGGCGACGACCCGAACACCGTGATCAAGAGCCACATCGAGACCGACACCCGGGTGATGGGCGACGCCGTGGAGCTCAAGCGCGTCTTCAGCAACCTGCTGGAGAACGCGGTGCGCTATGGCCGCAACCCCGACACCGGTGTGGTGCAGATCGACATTGCGGCCAAGTCCAAGGACGAGGCGGTGCTTGTGAAGCTGCGCGACCACGGCAAGGGCGTCAGCCCCGAGCAGCTCGCGCAGCTCACCCAACCGTTCTTTCGCGGTGACGCGGCGCGTTCGGATGCGACCGGCACCGGCCTGGGCCTGGCCATCGTGGAACGCGCCATTGCGCGCATGGGCGGGCGCTTCGCGCTGGCCAACAGCAGCACCGGTGGCCTGGCAGCGCACATCAAGCTGCGCCGCGCAGGAAATTAGGCAACACCCCCGCCGCGCTTCGCGCGACCCCCTCGAGGGGGCGCAGCCTGCGGCCTGGCAGAGCCCGTTCCGCGGCAGCTCTGGGGCAAGCCCGTCGCGCCGTCGCGCCGTTTGCGCTATCGAGCAGTCAGAAGCGCCACCGCGCGCGCCTCGATCGCTTCACCCTGCCCCACCGGGCCCATTTTCTCGGCCGTCTTGGCCTTGACGTTCACCTGCGAGGGCTGCAGACCGAGCAGCGCTGCGATGCGTTCGACCATCGCCGGGATGTGCGGCGCCAGTCTGGGCGCCTGTGCAATCACGGTGCTGTCGATGTTGCCGATCGTGTAGCCGGCCTCGCGGACACGGCGCGCCGCCTCGGCCAGCAGCACGCCCGAATCGGCGCCTTTGAAGCGCTCGTCGGTGTCCGGGAAATGGCGGCCGATGTCGCCCAGTGCGGCCGCACCCAGCAGCGCATCCGTGATGGCGTGCAGCAAGGCGTCGGCGTCGGAATGGCCGAGCAAACCATGCGTGTGCGGCACCGTGATGCCGCCGAGGACCAGCGGCCTGCCCGTGACGAGGCGGTGGATGTCCCAACCTTCGCCGATGCGAAGCGTGCTCATGTACGGCTCCTGAGAATGGCCTCCGCCAGCGCGAAGTCGTGCGGATAGGTGACCTTGAAGTTGCTGGCCCGGCCTTCGACCAGCCTTGGCCGTTCGCCGCTGCGCTCGATGGCGCTGGCCTCGTCGGTGATGCCCGCGAAGCCACTGGCGCGCGCGGCAGCCAGCGCCTGGTACAAGGCACCCAGGCGGAACATCTGCGGCGTTTGTGCCAGCCACTTGTGCTCGCGAGGCACGGTCTGCAGCACGCGCCCATCGGCTTCTGCCTTGAGGGTGTCGGGCAGGGGCAAGGCCAGCAAGCCGCCCACGGCGTCGTCACGGCAGGTGTCGATCAACGCGCCGATCTCCTGCGGCGTGACGAGGCAGCGCGCGGCGTCATGCACCAGCACCCAGTCGTGGTCCGGTACACCCGCTTCGCGAAGGGCCTGCAGGCCGTTGAACACGCTCTCGGCCCGTGTGGCGCCGCCACGGCGCAGGGCGTCGACGCCCGGTAGATCGGTCCAGTGCGTGTCATCGGGCGCGATGACCACCATCACACGTTCGATGGCAGGCACCGCACGCAGCGCGGCCAGGGTATGCATCACCAGCGGGCGCCCCAGTACGGCCTGGTATTGCTTGGGCAGTGCGGAGCCCGCACGCGAGCCGCTGCCCGCAGCGGGCAACAGGGCATGGCAGCGGGGCGCGGCCAGGGGCGCGACCGGGGGCGCTACGGGGATTGGGGCGGTGTCAAGGCTCATGGGCGGGCGCCATTCTAGAATTCGCCCACCACACCCCCGGCTTGAAGCGTCCGGGGGTGTTTGCCATTGGCGCCCTTTCGGTGCCGTCTCGGTGCTTTTTCAATGCCCTTTCCCCTGCCCCCCTTGAGCCCCGGCAAGCGCCATACCCTGCCCTCGCCTGTGGGCTCGGCCGACGCGTTGTGGCTGGCCCGCCTGGCCGAACGCGAACTCACCCAGGGTCGCCTGACCGCCATCGTCACCGCCGACGCGAACGACGCGCAGCGCCTGATCGACGAACTGGCCTTCTTTGCACCGGGGCTGCGCGTGACGCTGTTTCCGGACTGGGAAACGCTGCCCTACGACACTTTTTCGCCGCACCAGGACCTCATCAGCGAGCGCCTGGCCACCCTGTGGCGCATCTCCCAGCGCAAGCACGAGGGCGGCGCCGACGTGGTGCTGGTGCCCGCCACCACCGCACTCTATCGGCTGGCGCCGCCGGCCTTTCTGGCCGGCTACACCTTCCAGTTCAAGGTGAAGCAAAAGCTCGACGAGGCACGCCTGAAGAGCCAGCTCACGCTGGCGGGCTACAACCATGTGACGCAGGTCGTGAGCCCGGGCGAATACGCGGTGCGCGGCGGGCTGATCGACCTGTTCCCCATGGGCAGCGCCGTGCCCTACCGTGTGGACCTGTTCGACGACGAGATCGACAGCATCCGCACCTTCGACCCCGACAGCCAGCGCAGCCTCTATCCGGTGAATGAAGTGCGCCTGCTGCCGGGCCGCGAGTTCCCCATGGACGAGGCGGCGCGCGCCAAATTCCGCAACCGCTGGCGCGAACTGCTCGAAGGCGACCCGACCAAGAGCCGCATCTACAAGGACATGGGCAACGGCGTGGCCACCGCCGGTATCGAGTACTACCTGCCACTGTTCTTCGACGACACGGCCACCGTCTTTGACTACCTGGGCGAGACCGCCACGCTGGTGCTGCACGGCGAGCTTGAACCGGCGTTCCAGCGCTTCTGGCAGGACACGCGCGAGCGCCACCGCCTGCTGCACGGCGACCCGGAGCGGCCTGTGCTGCCGCCCGAGGCCTTGTTCCTGAACGCAGAACAGTTCTTCACCGCCGCCAAGGCGCACGCGCAGGTGGTGATGCGCCCGGGCGCCAACGACGTCACCGACAGCGCCTTCGCGCAGAAACTGCCCGATCTGGCCGTGGTGCGCGGCGCCGAGGACCCGCTGGCGCGGCTGCAGGCGCACATCAGCACCACGCCCGATCGTGTATTGCTGCTGGCCGAGAGCGATGGCCGCCGCGAGAGCCTGCTCGACTTCCTGCGCGCCAGCGGACTGAACCCGCCCGCGTTCGACGGGCTGGCCGAGTTCGAGGGCAGCGACGAGAAGACCGGCATCGCCACCGCCGCACTCAGCAGCGGCTTCGCCTGGGTCGACGGCGGCATCCATTTCGTCACCGAGACCGAACTGTTCGCCGCCGGCCCCACCGCGCGACGGCGCAAGAAGCAGGAGCAGGTCAGCGACGTTGATGCGCTCATCAAGGACCTGTCCGAACTGAACGTGGGCGACCCGGTGGTGCACGCGGCGCACGGCATCGGCCGCTACCGCGGCCTGGTCAATCTCGACATGGGCGAGAAGAACGCCGACGGCACACCCGCGCTGCAGGAGTTCCTGCACCTGGAGTACGCCGACAAGGCCGTGCTCTACGTGCCGGTGAGCCAGTTGCAGCTCATCGGCCGCTACACCGGCGTGAGCGTTGACGAGGCGCCGCTGCACAAGCTGGGCAGTGGCCAGTGGGAAAAGGCCAAGCGCAAGGCCGCCGAACAGGTGCGCGACGCCGCGGCCGAGCTGCTCAACATCTATGCCCGCCGCGCCGCGCGCCAGGGCCACCCGTTCCGCTATTCACCGCAGGACTACGAGGCCTTCGCCAACGATTTCGGCTTCGAGGAGACGCCGGACCAGCGCGCCGCCATCCACGCGGTCATCCAGGACATGATCAGCCCGCGCCCGATGGACCGGCTGGTCTGCGGCGATGTCGGCTTCGGCAAGACCGAGGTGGCCCTGCGCGCGGCCTTCGTGGCCGTCACCGGCGGCAAGCAGGTGGCCTTTCTGGCGCCCACCACGCTGCTGGCCGAGCAGCACTACCAGACCCTGGTGGACCGGTTCGGCAAATGGCCGGTGAAGATCGCCGAGATGAGCCGGTTCCGGTCGCAAAAGGAGATCACCGCCGCGATGAAGGGTATCAGCGACGGATCGGTCGACATCGTGGTCGGCACCCACAAGCTGCTGAGCGAGAAGACGCAGTTCAAGAACCTGGGCCTGCTCATCATCGACGAAGAGCACCGCTTCGGCGTGCGCCACAAGGAGGCGATGAAGGCGCTTCGCGCGGAAGTGGACGTGCTCACGCTCACCGCCACGCCGATCCCGCGCACACTGGGCATGGCGCTCGAAGGCCTGCGCGACCTGAGCGTGATCGCCACCGCCCCGCAACGCCGCCTCGCCATCAAGACCTTCGTGCGCAACGAGGGCCAGGGCGTGATCCGCGAGGCCGTGCTGCGCGAGTTGAAACGCGGCGGGCAGGTCTACTTCCTGCACAACGAGGTCGAGACAATCGAAAACCGCAAGCAAAAGCTGGAGGAGTACCTGCCCGAGGCGCGCATCGCCATCGCGCACGGCCAGATGCCCGAGCGCGATCTGGAGCGCGTGATGCGCGACTTCGTGGCGCAACGCTTCAACGTGCTGCTGTGCTCCACCATCATCGAGACCGGCATCGACGTGCCGACGGCCAACACCATCGTCATCAGCCGTGCCGACAAGTTCGGCCTGGCGCAGTTGCACCAGTTGCGCGGCCGCGTGGGCCGCAGCCACCACCAGGCCTACGCCTACCTGCTGGTGCCCGAGATCGACGGTCTGACCAAGCAGGCCGCGCAGCGCCTGGACGCGATCCAGCAGATGGAAGAACTCGGCAGCGGCTTCTACCTGGCCATGCACGACCTGGAGATTCGCGGCGCCGGCGAGGTGCTGGGCGAGAACCAGAGCGGCAACATGCTGGAGGTGGGCTTCCAGCTCTACAACGAGATGCTGTCCGAGGCGGTGAAGTCGCTCAAGGCCGGGCGCGAGCCCGACCTGCTGGCGCCACTCAGCGTGACCACCGACATCAACCTGCGCGCGCCTGCCCTGCTGCCCAACGACTACTGCGGCGACGTGCACCTGCGCCTGTCGTTTTACAAGAAGCTCGCCACCGCGAAGAACGCCGACCAGGTGGACGCGTTGCTCGAGGAAATCGTCGACCGCTTCGGCAAGCTGCCGCCGCAGGCGCAGACGCTCATCGACGTGCACCGCCTGCGCGTGCTTTCGCAGCCCTATGGCGTGGTCAAGGTCGACGCCGCGCCCGGCGTCACCACCATCACCTTCAAGCCCAACCCGCCGGTCGAACCGATGCGCATCATCGAGCTCATCCAGAAGCACCGCCACATCAAGCTCGCGGGCAACGAGAAGCTGCGCATCGAACGCGCCCTACCCGAGGTGAAGGACCGCGTGCAGCTCGTGCGCGACGTGCTGCGCTCGCTCGGCCAACCCGTCAAGACTTCCGAAACCATCTGACATCCGTTCGGGCTGAGCCTGTCGAAGCCCCCACCTGCCCATGACCACCACCTCAACCCCTGCCCCCGGCCTCACCGTGCGCGGCTTCACGCCGCCCCTGAAACTGAGCCAGTTCAAGCTCATTGCTTTCGACATGGACTCCACGCTCATCAACATCGAGTGCGTGGACGAGATCGCCGATGCGGTTGACCGCAAGGCCGAGGTGGCGGCCATCACCGAAGCCGCCATGCGCGGCGAGATCGCCGACTACAAGGAAAGCCTGCGCCGGCGCGTCGCGCTGCTCAAGGGCGTCACCGTGGCGGACATGGAACGCGTCTACGTCGAACGCCTTCGCATCAACCCCGGCGCGGCCGAGCTCATCCGCGCGTGCAAGGCCGCGGGCCTGAAGGTGCTGCTGGTCTCGGGCGGCTTCACCTTCTTCGCCCACCGCGTGCGCGACACCCTGGGCATCGACTTTGTGCGCGCCAACGTGCTCGAGGTGGCCAGCGGCCCCAACTGCGGCGAACTCACCGGCCGCATGGTGGACCAATCGTGGGGCGACATCTGCGACGGCGCCGAAAAGCGCCGCACGCTGCTCGAAGTGGCGTCGCTGCTCGACATCGAACCCGACCAGTGCATCGCCATGGGCGATGGCGCCAACGACCTGCCCATGATGGGCGCGGCCGGCCTCTCGGTGGCCTACCACGCCAAGCCGGCGGTGCGCGAGCAGGCCATGGTGTCGATCGAGACCGGCGGACTGGACCGCCTGCTCGAAGTGCTGCGCTGAAGCCGCCGAACGCAAGGAAAAAAGCAAAGAAAAAGGCCTGCACCGGAGTGCAGGCCTTTGTGTTCTGGTGGGCGGTGCAGGGTTCGAACCTGCGACCCCTGCCGTGTGAAGGCAGTGCTCTACCACTGAGCTAACCGCCCGAACGGCACTGGGTCAGTGCCGTCGGAAGCCTCGCATTATAGCCAGGTTTTCAGGCGTTTTCGGCCAGGCGCCACACCGTCTTGCCTTTGCTCGATTTGTCGAGCTCGGCCAGCACCGCCTCATGGGCCTGGGCCTCCTGTTCGTTCGCAAGCAGCACGGGCAGTTCGAAGCGGCGCAGATCCACCGCCTCCAGCGCCCCGCCCTGGCCGTCTGCCGCATCGGCGATGTCGATGAGCAGCGCGTCCTGCCCGCGCGTCATGTTGATGTAGACATCGGCCAGCAGCTCGGCGTCGAGCAGCGCGCCGTGCAGGGTGCGGCCCGAGTTGTCCACGCCCAGGCGGTCGCACAGGGCGTCCAGGCCGTTGCGCTTGCCGGGGAACATTTCCTTGGCCATCACCAGCGTGTCGAGCACGTTGGCCACGACCTGCGTCACCGGCGGCAGGCCCAGGCGGCGGAACTCCATGTTCAGGAACGCAACGTCGAATGGCGCGTTGTGGATGATGACCTCGGCATCGCGCAGGTACTCGACCAACTCGTCGGCAATCGCAGCGAACTTCGGCTTGTCGCGCAGGAACTCGTTGCTGATGCCGTGCACCTTGAGCGCGTCCTCGTGGCTGTCGCGCTCGGGGTTGATGTAGTGGTGCAGGTTGTTGCCGGTGAACTTGCGGTTGAGCAGTTCCACACAGCCGATCTCGATGATGCGGTCGCCGTTCTCGGCGGAAAGACCCGTGGTTTCCGTGTCGAGAATGATCTGGCGCATCAGTGATTCTCTTTCGCGTGGTTGATCGTGTACCTGGGGATCTCGATGGTCACGTCCTGCTGGGCCAGGATGGCCTGGCACGACAGGCGCGACTGCGGCTCCAGGCCCCAGGCGCGATCGAGCAGGTCCTCTTCGTCTTCCTCTGGCGCGTTCAGGCTGTTGTAGCCCTCGCGCACGATCACGTGGCAGGTGGTGCAGGCGCAACTCATGTCGCAGGCGTGCTCGATGTTCACCTGGTTCTCGAGCAGGGCTTCGCAAATGGAGGTGCCGGCGGGCGCGGTGATGGTTTTGCCCTCGGGGGCGTACTCGGCGTGCGGCAGGATCTTGATCGTGGGCATGGGGTTTCAGACTTCTTCGAGTTTCTTGCCGGACAGGGCCTGCTGGATGCCGCGGTTCATGCGCTCGGCGGCGAAATTCTCGGTGCCCTTGGCCAGCGCTTCGCTGGCGGCTTCGATGGCCGCCGCGTCGTCGCCGGTGCTCGCCGTGCGCAGCGCGGCCATGAGGGCGTCGATGGCGGTGCGCTCGTCGGCGGCGAGCAAATCGCCATCGGCGGCCAGCGCCGAGTTCGTGGCCAGCAACAGGCGGTCCGCATCGACGCGTGCCTCCACCAGCGCACGGGCCTGCATGTCCTGCTGGGCGGTGGCAAAGCTGTCCTGCAGCATGGCGGCAATCTGCTCGTCGCTCAGCCCGTAAGCGGGTTTGACGTCGATGCCGGCCTCCACGCCCGAGGTGAGCTCTTTCGCCGCCACCGACAGCAGGCCGTCGGCGTCGACCGTGAAAGTGACGCGGATGCGCGCCGCGCCCGCCGCCATCGGCGGGATGCCACGCAACGTGAAGCGCGCCAGGCTGCGGCAATCGGCCACGAGGTCGCGTTCACCCTGCACCACATGCAGGGCCAGGGCGGTCTGGCCATCCTGGTAGGTGGTGAAGTCCTGCCCGCGCGCGGTGGGGATGCTGCTGTTGCGCGGCACGATGCGCTCGACCAGACCACCCATGGTCTCGATGCCGAGCGAGAGCGGAATCACGTCCAGCAGCAGCAACTCGCCGTTCTTGTTGTTGCCGGCCAGGGCGTTGGCCTGGATGGCAGCGCCCAGCGCCACCACCTCGTCGGGGTTGAGGTTGATCAGCGGCTCGATGCCGAAGAACTCACCGACGGTACGGCGGACCACCGGCATGCGGGTGGAGCCGCCCACCATCACCACGCCCTGCACTTCGTCCCTGGCCACACCGGCGTCGCGCAGCACCTTGCGCACGGCCGCCATGGTGCGCGCCGTCAGCCCTGCGGTGCAGGTGTCGAAATCGGTGCGCGACACCGGTTGTTCAATTGCGCCACCGGCCAGTTGCACGGCAAACACCGCGCTGTCGGCGTCGCTCAGCGCCTCTTTCACACGGCGCGCCTCCTTGTGCAGCCGTGCGCGGTCGCTGGCATCCCGGGCCGCTGGCAGGCCTTGCTGCTGCAGCACCCAGTCGGCCAGTGCCTGGTCGTAGTCGTCGCCACCCAGCGCGGAGTCGCCGCCCGTGGCCAGCACCTCGAACACGCCCTGCGTAAGGCGCAGGATGGAGATGTCGAAGGTGCCGCCGCCGAGGTCGTACACCGCGTAGACACCTTCGCTGCCGTTGTCCAGGCCGTAAGCAATGGCGGCGGCGGTGGGCTCGTTGATGAGGCGCAGCACGTTGATGCCGGCGAGTTGCGCGGCGTCCTTGGTGGCCTGGCGTTGCGCGTCGTCGAAGTAGGCGGGCACGGTGATGACGGCGCCGAAAAGGTCGTCGGCGAAGCTGTCCTCGGCGCGAAAACGCAGCGTGGCCAGGACCTCGGCACTCACCTCCATGGGTGTCTTGGGTCCGGCCACCGTGGCCACCACGGCCATGCCGTTCTCGTCCACCACGCTGTAGCTGAGCTTGTCGACATCGGCAACCTGATCGCGACGGCGCCCCATCAGGCGCTTGACCGAGCTCACGGTATTGGCCGGGTCGTCCACCTGAGCCGCCAGCGCGCCCCAGCCGATCTGGCGTCCACTGCCACCCTGGGCCGCATCCAGATAGCGCACCACACTGGGGAGGATCACCCGGCCTTGCTCGTCGGGCAGGCACTCGGCCACACCATGGCGAACAGCGGCCACCAGCGAATGCGTGGTGCCCAGGTCGATGCCCACCGCCACGCGGCGCTGGTGCGGGTCGAGGGACTGGCCGGGTTCGGAAATCTGCAGGAGCGCCATCGGTTCGTTCTTCTGTGGTGCGGAAGCGGAAAACGCCTATTGTCCCAGTTGATCGAGGCGCCCCTCCACGTCGCGTGCAAAGCGCTCAATGAACATGAGGGCTCTGACCTGGCGGGCCGCCGCGGCCGCGTCACCTTGTTGGTCCAGCGCGGCCTGCAGCGCGGCGATGCGCTCGCGCCTGGCCTGGGCCACGTCGTCGGCCATGCGCTCCAGGGCTTCGGCGCCGTCGGCGTCGTCCAGGTCTTCACGCCACTGCATCTGCTGCACCAGGAAGTCGGTCGGCATCGCCGTGTTGTTCTCGGCCTCGATCGGTGCGCCGCGCAACTCGCACAGGTAGGCCGCACGTTTCAACGGGTCCTTCAGGCGCTGGTAGGCCTCGTTGATGCGCACCGACCATTGCATGGCCAGGCGCTGCGACGCGGCATCGGCGCTCGCGTGGCGATCCGGATGGGCCTGGCGCTGCAGATCCTTCCAGCGCGTATCGAGTTCGCTGCGCTCCAGCGCAAATCGCTCGGGCAGGCCGAAGATCTGGAAGTCGTTCGATTGCAGGTTCATGGAAAAAGAAAAACCGCCGAGGCGGTGGGCCGGGCGGTTGCGGAGGTGCGATGTCGGTCAGATGCGAAAGCTCTCGCCACAGCCACAGCGATCGCGCTCGTTGGGATTGTTGAACCTGAAGCCCTCGTTGAGGCCCTCGCGCACGAAGTCGAGCTGCGTGCCATCGATGTAGGCCAGGCTCTTGGGATCGACCAGCACCTTCACGCCGTTCTCCTCGAACACCACGTCCTCGGGCGCGATCTCGTCGGCGTACTCGAGCTTGTAGGCCAGGCCCGAGCAGCCGGTGGTCTTGACGCCCAGGCGAACGCCCACGCCCTTGCCACGTTTGGCGATGTAGCGCGTGACGTGGCGGGCAGCGGCCTCCGAAATCGTGACAGCCATGGGATCAGTTCGCGTGTTTCTTGCGGTAGTCGTCCACCGCGGCCTTGATGGCGTCTTCGGCGAGGATCGAGCAGTGGATCTTCACCGGCGGCAGCGCCAGTTCTTCGGCGATCTGGCTGTTCTTGAGCGAGGCGGCCTCGTCAAGCGTCTTGCCCTTGACCCACTCGGTCACCAGCGAGCTCGAGGCAATCGCCGAGCCGCAGCCGTAGGTCTTGAAGCGCGCGTCCTCGATCACACCCGTGGAGGGGTTCACCTTGATCTGCAGCTTCATCACGTCGCCGCAGGCGGGCGCGCCCACCATGCCGGTGCCGACCGTGTCATCGCCCTTGTCGAAGGAGCCGACGTTGCGGGGGTTCTCGTAGTGATCAACGACTTTTTCGGAATAGGCCATGTTGTTCTCCTTCGGATCAGTGGGCCGCCCACTGGATGCTCGACAGGTCGATGCCATCCTTGAACATTTCCCACAGGGGTGACAGTTCACGCAGCTTGGCGACGTTTTCCTTGATCGTCGCGATCGCGTAGTCGATCTCTTCTTCGGTCGACCAGCGACCGATGGTCATGCGAAGGCTGCTGTGCGCCAGCTCGTCGCTGCGGCCCAGGGCACGCAGCACGTAGCTGGGCTCCAGGCTGGCCGAGGTGCAGGCCGAGCCCGAGGACACCGCGAGGCCCTTGATGCCCATGATCAGCGACTCGCCCTCGACGTAGTTGAAGCTCATGTTCAGGTTGTGCGGCACGCGTTGCGTCTCGTGGCCGTTGATGAACACCTCTTCGATGTCCTTCAGGCCGTTGAGCAGGCGGTCGTGCAGGGCCTGGATGCGCTTGTTTTCCTCGTGCATCTCGGCCTTGGCGATGCGGTAGGCCTCGCCCATGCCCACGATCTGGTGCGTGGGCAGCGTGCCCGAGCGCATGCCGCGCTCGTGACCACCGCCGTGCATCTGCGCTTCGATGCGCACGCGAGGCTTGCGGCGCACGAACAGCGCGCCGATGCCCTTGGGGCCGTAGGTCTTGTGGCTGGTCAGGCTCATCAGATCGACCGGCAGCGTCTGCAGGTCGATATCGACCCGGCCGGTGGCCTGTGCGGCGTCGACGTGGAAGATCACGCCCTTCTCGCGGCAGATCGCGCCCAGGGCCGCGATGTCCTGGATGACCCCGATCTCGTTGTTCACGAACATCACCGACGCCAGGATGGTGTCGGGGCGGATCGCGGCCTTGAACACATCAAGGTCCACCAGGCCATCGGCCTGCACGTCCAGGTAGGTGACTTCGAAGCCCTGGCGCTCGAGTTCGCGCATGGTGTCGAGCACGGCCTTGTGCTCGGTCTTGACGGTGATGAGGTGCTTGCCCTTGCCTTTGTAGAAGTGCGCCGCACCCTTGAGGGCCAGGTTGTTCGATTCGGTGGCGCCGCTGGTCCAGACGATCTCGCGCGGGTCGGCGTTGATGAGTGCCGCCACCTGTTCGCGCGCGGTTTCCACGGCCTTCTCGGCCTCCCAGCCCCAGGCATGGCTGCGCGAGGCCGGATTGCCGAAGTGCTCACGCAACCAGGGGACCATGGCATCCACCACCCGCGGATCGCAGGGGTTGGTGGCGCTGTAGTCCATGTAGATCGGAAAGTGCGGGGTACTCATGGGATCGTTCTTCTGTGGAAACACTCGATGATGGGGCGCCATTTGACGCGAGGCCCGAAGTCCCTGGCGTTGCCAGGGGCGGCGAGCACGTGGCCCGCCGCGCGCTGCGACTCACTTGGACAGCGCGCCTCCCAGGGCGAAGACCGAGTTCGGCGCGTTCACGCGGATCGGTTTGACCACCGGCTGGCTGGAGATGGCGCGCTTGATCAGCGGCGCGTTCTCCACCACCACGCCCTTGGCCAGTTGCTGGTCCACCAGCGACTGCAAGGTCACGGAGTCGAGGAAATCGACCATTCTGGAATTGAGCTGGGCCCACAGCTCATGGGTCATGCAGCGCTGGCCGTCGCCCATGCAGTTTTCCTTGCCGCCGCATTGGGTGGCGTCGATGGGCTCGTCCACCGAGACGATGATGTCGGCCACGGTGATCTCGGCCGCCTTGCGGCCCAGCGTGTAGCCGCCGCCGGGACCACGGGTGGACTCCACCAGCTCGTGGCGGCGCAGCTTGCCGAACAGCTGCTCCAGATAGGACAGGGAAATCTGTTGCCGCTGGCTGATGGCCGCCAGCGTGACGGGACCGTTGTTCTGGCGCAGGGCCAGGTCGATCATGGCGGTGACCGCAAAGCGGCCTTTGGTCGTGAGGCGCATCGCAAGCTCCTGAAAAGTTGGCTTGACCGTCGTGGTTCGGCTCGCCGGCCCCTGCCGTTCGAACCCCTTTTCCACCCGCCCCAACCCCTGAGAGGGGTCTCCTTCTTCGCAGGTTCCCGACTGTTTTCGTCGAGTATATCTCAAAAGCTGACTGTTTCGCTCGGCATTGTACTGCCCCGGGGGGGTATCCATCGGGCGAAACGGTTTGAGCTTAGCTATCGCCTCGATAGACACCACCACCGGCCGAAGGTTCAGGCCACGTGGTCGTGGCCGTCGGCGCCGAACACCCGGGCCTTGAGGCGGGCCAGCTGGTCGCGCATCTGCGCCGCCTTCTCGAACTCGAGGTTGCGCGCGTGCTCCAGCATCTGCTTCTCCAGCCGCTTGATCTCGCGGGCCACATCCTTCTCGCTCATCTCGTCGAGCTCGGCGCGGGCCGCGCTTTCGGCGGCCAGACGGTCGGCCTCCTTGCCCGCCTTTTCGCTGTAGACGCCGTCGATCAGGTCCTTGATGCGTTTGTTGACGCTGCGCGGCTCGATGCCGTGGGCCGCGTTGTGCGCGATCTGCTTCGCGCGGCGGCGCTCGGTTTCGCCGATCGCTGCCTTCATGGACGCCGTGATCTGGTCGGCATACAGGATGGCCTTGCCGTTGAGGTTGCGCGCGGCACGGCCGATGGTCTGGATCAGGCTGCGCTCGGAACGCAGGAAGCCCTCCTTGTCGGCGTCCAGAATGGCCACGAGCGAGACCTCGGGAATGTCCAGGCCTTCGCGCAGCAGGTTGATGCCGACCAGCACATCGAAGGCGCCCAGGCGCAGGTCGCGCAGGATTTCCACCCGCTCCACCGTGTCGATGTCGCTGTGCAGGTAGCGCACCTTCACGCCGTTCTCGTTGAGGTAGTCCGTCAATTGCTCGGCCATGCGCTTGGTCAGTGTGGTGATGAGCACACGCTCGTTCTTCTCGACGCGCGCTCGGATCTCCTGCAGCACGTCGTCCACCTGATGCGTGGCGGGGCGAACCTCCAGCTCGGGGTCGACCAGCCCAGTGGGCCGCACGAGCTGTTCCACCACCTTGCCGGCGTGCTGCTTCTCGTAGTCGGCCGGCGTGGCCGAGACGAACACCACCTGGCGCATGCGCTGCTCGAATTCCTCGAACTTGAGCGGGCGGTTGTCCAGCGCGCTGGGCAGTCGAAAGCCGTACTCCACCAGGGTGGTCTTGCGCGCGCGGTCGCCGTTGTACATGCCGCCGAGCTGGCCGATCAGCACATGGCTTTCGTCGAGGAACATCAGCGCGTCGCGCGGCAGGTAGTCGGTCAGCGTGGAAGGCGGATCGCCCGGGCGCGCCTGCGACAGGTGGCGCGTGTAGTTCTCGATGCCCTTGCAGTGCCCGACCTCGCTGAGCATCTCCAGGTCGAAGCGGGTGCGCTGCTCCAGCCGCTGCGCTTCCACCAGCTTGCCCATGCCCACCAGTTCCTTCAGGCGCTGGTCAAGTTCCAGCTTGATCGACTCCACCGCCTGCAGCACCTGCTCGCGCGGCGTCACGTAGTGGCTGCTGGGGAACACGGTGAAGCGCGGGATCTTCTGGCGCACCTTGCCGGTGAGCGGATCGAACAACTGCAGGCTTTCGATCTCATCGTCGAACAGCTCGATGCGGATCGCCATCTCCGAATGCTCGGCGGGGAACACGTCGATGGTGTCGCCGCGCACGCGGAACTTGCCGCGACCGAAGTCCATCTCGTTGCGCGTGTATTGCATGCGCACCAATTGCGCGATCACGTCGCGCTGGCCGACCTTGTCGCCCACGCGCAGCGTCATCACCATCTGGTGGTAGCTCTCCGGCTTGCCGATACCGTAGATGGCCGAGACGGTGGCCACGATCAGCACGTCGCGCCGCTCCAGGATGCTCTTGGTGCACGACAGCCGCATCTGCTCGATGTGCTCGTTGATCGCGCTGTCCTTCTCGATGAACAGGTCGCGCTGCGGCACGTAGGCCTCGGGCTGGTAGTAGTCGTAGTAGCTGACGAAGTACTCCACCGCGTTCTTCGGGAAGAACTCGCGGAACTCGCTGTAGAGCTGGGCCGCCAGCGTCTTGTTGGGCGCGAAGACGATGGCCGGGCGGCCCACGCGCGCGATCACGTTGGCCATGGTGAAGGTCTTGCCCGAGCCGGTCACGCCCAGCAGGGTCTGGAACACCTCACCGTCGTTCAGACCTTCGACAAGCTGGGCGATGGCCTCGGGCTGGTCGCCGGCGGGCGGGTACGGCAGGAACAGCTCGAAGGGCGAGCCCGGAAAGCGCACGAACTCGCCTTCGGCAGGCTTCTCGGGGGTGACGTCTTGCAGCAGGGGCGTGGGCATCTGCAGATTGTGCCGGCTGCGCCATGGCCCTGCCGGGTATGCTGCCGCCCCATGACGCCGCGCGAGACCCAACCCACCCCCAGCAAGGAGGCCATCGACGCCCTGCCGCCCTTTCCGTTGCTCGGGCTGGACCGCATCACCCTGGTGCACACCGGGCCCCAGGCCGCCGAGGCAGCGGCGCAACTGCACGACCATGCAGTCTGGGGGTTCGACACCGAGTCGCGTCCCACTTTCCTGAAGGAGCAGGTCTCTGACGGGCCGCACGTGGTGCAACTGGCCACCGAATCCCGCGCCTGGGTGTTCCTGCTGCACGACGCCGGCTGCCGCACGCGCGTGGCCGAGCTGCTGGCCCACCCCGCCCACCGCAAGGCCGGCTTCGGCCTGCGCGACGACACGCTGCGCATCCGCGCCAAGCTGGGCGTTGAGCCCGAGGCGGTACTGGAACTCAACGCCGTGTTTCGCGAGCGCGGCTACCGCAAGGACATGGGCGTGAAGGCCGCGGTGGCGGTGCTGTTCGGGCAACGCTTTGCCAAAAGCAAAAAGGCCGCCACCAGCAACTGGTCGGCCCGCACGCTGAGCGAATCGCAGATCCTCTATGCGGCCAACGATGCCTGGGCCGCACGCCGGGTGGCTCAGGCCTTGGGCCTGGGCTGAGCCGGCCCCAGCAGCCAGTCCTTGAGGATGGCGTTGAACTCGGCCGGTTTCTGGCGCATGACCCAGTGGCCGGTGTCCAGCGAATGCGCCGCACAACCCGTGGTGCGGTTGAGCTGGCGCACCCAGCGGCTGGTGTGGAACATGAAGGGCTTGCGCCGGCCATAGACATAGAGCCCAGGCAGCTTCTCACCGATCAGCTTGTCCACTGCGGCCATGCGCCCGAGGCCACCGAACAACCCGAACCAGCCCATGGCGTAGGGGTAGTTCATCTCCCAGCCGATGAGTTGCGGGTCATTGCGGCAGCCGATCTGGCGCGCCATCCAGCGCGTCATGCGGTTGGCCAGGCCGGGCAGGTGTTCCCCCAACTGCCAGGCGACGGCGAGCCAGAGCTGGTAGCCGGCGATCATGAGCTTCTCGCGCCAACCCAGGCCCTGGCGGTACTCGGTCGAGTTGTGGTCGCCGATGTCGACCGCCACGATGCGTTCGATGCGCTCGCGGTTTCGGGCCGCGAACTCGTAGCCGAAGACGCAACCCCAGTCGTGCAACACTAGGGTCACGGGCGCATCGGGGCTGGCGGCATCGACGATGCGCCGCAGCAGCGCGCAGACGTCCTCAACCGACATCGGACGCGGTCCCTTGGCGAGGTCGAAGCCCGGCAAATGGAAGCGCACGCACCGAAAATGCTCGGCCAGTGATGCGACAGTGGCGTCCCACAGGGCGGGCGTGTCGGGCCAGCCGTGCACCATCACCAAGGTGTGGGTGCCGTGACCGTCGACGAAAACATCGACGTCGTCGACCACCCACTCGGGCGCCGGCCCGGGCACGGTGTCTTCCTCGTCCGTCGATGCCTCGGTGGTCACAACGCCCTTCCCAGCCGGGCGATGCCCTCTTCGATCTTGTCGATCGGTGCCGTGGCAAAGCTCAGGCGCAGCGTGGCGTGCACCGGGTTGGTGGCAAAAAACGGCGCGCCGGGCACGAAGGCCACGCCCTGCTCGATGGCCTTCTTTGCAAAGTCGGCGCCATCGGCCAGCTTGCCGCCCGCCCCGGTGAGCCGCGCCCACACGAACAGGCCGCCTTGCGGTTCGACGAAATCGATCGCGTCGCCGAGCTCGCGGCGCAGCGCACGCGTCATGGCGCTGGCCCGCTCGGCGTACACCTTGCGCACGCGCGCCAGCGTTGCCGGCATGCGCCCGGCCTTGAGGTACTGGGCCGCCGTGGCCTGGGCAAAGGTGCTGGTGTGCGCGTCGCTGAACTGCTTGCACATGGTGGCCTTGGCCAGCAGCTCGGCCGGCGCCACCATCCAGCCCACGCGCAGGCCCGGGCTGAGCACCTTGCTCAGCGAGCCACAGTGCACGAGTCGATCGCGCGCGCCCGGCACGGTGTCGGCCAGGGCCAGCAGGCTGGGCGGCGGCGCATCACCGAAGTACAGGTCGCCGTACGGGTCGTCTTCCACGATCAGGGTGTCATGTTTCACCGCCATCTGCAGGATGGCCTGTCGCCGCTCGAGCGAGGTGAGCGCCCCGCTGGGGTTGCCGAAGGTGGGGATGAGGTAGACGAACTTGGGCTTGTGCTCGGCAATGAGCCTTTCCAGCACGTCGGTCCTGGCGCCCTGCCCGTCCACAGGCACGGTGATGAGTTCGGCACCGTAGAGGCGGAAGCACTGGATGGTGGCCAGGAAGGTCGGGCCTTCGACGATCACCTTGTCGCCGGGGGAGATGAGCGTCTTGCCCAGCAGGTCCAGCGCCTGCTGGCTGCCGGTGGTGACGATCAGATCCTGCGCGGCCACGCCACGTACGCCCTTGCTGGACATGAAACCCGCCAACTGCTCGCGCAGTGGCTGATGGCCCTCGGTGGCGCCGTATTGCAGCGTGGCGCCGGGCTCCTCCGTCAGCGCGGCGTTCACCGCCTCGCGGATGCCCTCGACGTCGAACAGCGCGCTGTCCGGAAAGCCGCCCGCGAAACTGATGATGCCGGGCTTGCCCAGCAGCTTGAAGAGCTCACGGATGGCGGACGTCTCGACGTTGTTCAGGCGGTCGGCGAAGGGCGTGGTGAAAGGCATGGGGCGCTCAGGGGTGCGAATGCAAAAGCCGCATTGTCACCAAAGCCGCCCCCTTGGGTGCGCCCCGTGGCGCCGGGCCGACAACCCCTGCCAGCCCCCGCTAGACTGCGCGCCCATGAAGCGCGAGCACATCGAACCCTTCTTCGCCACCCTGGCCGCGGCCAATCCGCACCCGCAGAGCGAGCTGGAATACACCACCGTGTTCGAGTTGCTGGCCGCGGTGCTGCTTTCCGCCCAGGCCACCGACGTGGGGGTGAACAAAGCGACGCGCAAGCTCTTTCCCGTGGCCAACACGCCGCAGGCGATCCTCGATCTGGGTCTGCAGGGTCTGGAGGCGCACATCAAGACCATCGGTCTGTTTCGCAGCAAGGCAAAGCACCTGATGGAGACCTGCCGCATCCTGGTGGAACGCCACAGCGGCGAGGTGCCCCGAACGCGCGAGGCCTTGGAGGCGCTGCCCGGCGTGGGCCGCAAGACAGCCAACGTGGTGCTCAACGTCGCTTTCGGCCAACCCACCATGGCGGTGGACACGCACATCTTCCGCGTCGGCAACCGCACCGGGCTGGCGCCGGGCAAGACCCCGCTGGCGGTGGAGCAGCAACTGATGAAGCGCGTGCCACCGGCCTACGCGGTGGACTCGCACCATTGGCTGATCCTGCTGGGGCGCTATGTGTGCCTGGCGCGCAAGCCACAGTGCCACCGCTGCAGCGTGGCGGCTTACTGCGACTTCAAACCCAAGACGACGGGTTGAGCCCGAGCCGCGCCCGAACGGGCCTCAGAACATCAGTTCCATCCAGCCACCCTGCGCTGGCGCGTCGCGCGGCCACTCCGCAGCCGACGCGATCTGGCGGGGTCCGTGGGCTTTCAGGTATTGCGCCGCGCGAATCACGCCGGCGTGCGTGACCCAGGCCGCCTCGTGTACCCCGGCACCGTGCAGTTCGACGATCAGCGAGGCCACGCGTTCGATGACTTGCTGGGTGCTCTCCTCGCCACCGAAGCGGTGCTGCGCGAAATCGGCGGTCCAGGCGTCGAACGCTGCGCGTGGCACAGCCGCCCAGGGCTGCATTTCCCAGCGGCCGAAGTCCATCTCATTGAGCCGTGTGTCCACGCGCGCCGCGCCCAGCTCGGGCCGCTCGCGCTGCAAGGCGGCGGCGAGCTGTTGCGCGCGCGTGAGGCCCGACACCCAGAGCGGCACGTGGCGCGGCAACGCGGCGGCCACGGCGCGTGCGGCCACGAGCGTGGCCTCGCGGTGCGCGGGCGCGTCGGTGATGCCGTAGCAAAGGCCGTCGGGCAAGGCGACGGCGGCATGTCGGATCAACCAGAGTTTCATGTCAGATTCAGTGTCAGCGCAAAGCCCAGATAGAACAGCATCTCGCTGAGTTGCTGGGTGGCGCCCAGGCCATCGCCGGTGAAGCCCTGCAAGCGCCGCATCAGCCAGCCACGCATCCACAGCGTCGCCAGCAAGGCACCCAGCACCGCGCCCCACCACGGGGCCGACGGGTAGAGCGACACCACAAGCAGCATCGCCAGCGCAGTCCACAGGCCGCCCGCGAACAGCGCTGCGGTCGACAGGTTGTCGGCAAGCGGCTTGCTCTTGGAGCCGTCGGCGTCGCCCACGTGGGCCATGGTGTAGATGAGCAGGAGCGGCGTGGCGCGCGAGATCACCTGCGCCGCGAACAGCACGAAGACGGCGCGCAGCGCACCGGTCTGCGCCAGCAACGCCAGCAAGGCCACCTTGGCCAGCAGCGCCAGCACGAGCGCGATGGCACCAAAGCTGCCAATGCGCGAATCCTTCATGATGACCAGCGCCCGCGCCCGATCGGCGCTGCCGCCCAGGCCGTCGAACAGGTCGGCCAGACCATCCTCATGAAACGCACCGGTGAGCAGCACGCCGGCGATCGTGGCACCGATGGCCGCCACCCAGGGCCGCGCGGACACAGGTGGCAACAACCACAGCAGCGCGAAAAACACCGCGCCCAACACCACGCCCACCAGCCAGCCTACACCCGGAAAATGCGCCGCGCTGGCGCGCAGCATCGCCGGGTTGTAGCCGACCCAGTCGGCCAGCCGGCCGGTCACGGGCACGCGGGTGAAGAACTGCAGCGCGAGCAGGTAGTGGCGCACGAAACGGGTCATCACCGCACCGCCACGTCGCCGCCCGAGGTCGCCACGCCTGCACTCTCGAAACTGGCCATCTCGTTGAGCACGGCGCAGGCGCTCACGAGCAACGGCCAGGCCAGTGCCGCCCCGGAGCCCTCGCCCAGGCGCAAGCCCAGATCGAGCAGCGGATCGGCGCGCAGGTGCGCGAGCATGAGTGCATGGCCGCGCTCGCCCGAGCGGTGCGCGAACACGCAGCGCTGCAGCACGTGCGGCTGGAGCTTGCTGGCCACCAGCACCGCGCTGCTGGCGATGAAGCCGTCGACCACGATCACGCGCCGCCCGGCCGCGGCCTGCAACACCGCGCCCACGAGCGTGGCGATCTCGAAGCCGCCGAACGCGGCCAGTGCGGCCAGCGGCTCGCGCGCATCGGGGTGGCGCTGCAGCACGGCGCGCAGCACGCCGATCTTGCGCACCACGGCGTCGGCGTCGAGCCCGGTGCCGGCGCCGGTGACGTCGGCCACCTCGAAGCCGCCCAGGCGCGCCAGCAGCAACGATGCGGCCGAGGTGTTGCCGATGCCCATTTCACCCAGCAGCAAGGCGTTGCCGGGCAGATCGCGCACGATGGCCATGCCGTTGTCGATGGCCTCATCGCGCTGCGCCGCGCTCATGGCCGGGCCGTCGAGCGCGTCGGCTGTGCCTCGCGCCACCTTGCGCACCATCAAGCCAGCGCGCGGCGCGAATTCGTGGCGCACGCCGCAATCCACCACCGTGAGCGCCAGCCCGTGCTGGCGCGCGAGCACGCTCACCGCGGCGCCGCCCGCCAGGAAGTTCTCCACCATCTGCCAGGTCACGTCGCTCGGGTAGGCCGAGACGCCGCGTGCCGCCAGTCCGTGGTCGGCGGCGCACACCAGCATTTGCGGTTGCTGCAGGCGCGGCGCCGTGGTGCCCAGGATCAGGCCGATGCGTTGCGCGAGCGCCTCGATACGGCCGAGCGCGCCCAGCGGCTTGGTCTTGGCGTCCAGCAGCCCCTGCAGCGTGGCCGCCAGGGTCGGGTCTTGCAGGTCGTCGATAGGCGGGATGTTCATGGTGCGATGAGCGCGTCCAGCGCGCCGGTTTCGAAGTGGTTGTCAACGGTGTCGGCCAGGCGCTCGAACACCGTCTCCAGCGTCGGCACCGTGGCGCCGAAAACCGCTTGCAATGCGCGCGGATCCTCGAACAGCCCGTGCAGGTACAGGCCGAGCACGTTGCCGGTGTCGTTCTGCCATGCCAGACCCGGCATCACCTCGCGTGCCATGGCGCCCGCGGCCGTCATCGCCGGGTGCGGTGCGGTCTGCCCGTGGTGAATCTCGTAGCCACGCACCGGCACACGCGACAACGCGGCCCAGGCACCTGTGAGCGCGTCAAAGTGCGCCTCGGTGCGCCGCACGGTCTTGTCGCGCGCAAAGGTGGTCACCAAAGGCAGCAGCCCCAGGCCCGGTGCATTGCCATCGATGCCCTCGGTGTCGATCAGTGCCTCACCCAGCACCTGCAGACCACCGCACACCCCCAGCACGCGGCCGCCGCGTGCGGCGTGGTCGGCAACCCATCGGTCCAGGCCCTGCGCGCGCAGCCAGGCCAGGTCGGCCGCGGTGGCCTTGCTGCCAGGCAGGACGATAACGTCCGCGTCAGCGCTGTCCGCCGGCGAACGCACCCACTGCAGGCGCACGCCGGGCACGTTCTTGAGCGGCTGGAACTCGTCGAGATTGCTGATGCGCGGCCAGGCGACCACCGCCACCGTGGTGTGCACCGGGCCAACCGCGTGGCTCCGGTCGTCGAAGACGCCATCTTCTTCCGGCAGGCCGTGGCGCCACTGCATCGGGACCACGCCCACGGTGGGCACGCCGGTGAGTTGCTGCAACTGCTGTGGTCCGGGCGCGAGCAGCGCCGCATCGCCGCGGAACTTGTTGAGCACGAAGCCGCGAATGCGCGCACGGTCCGGCTCGGGCAACAGCGCCCACGTGCCATACAGGTGGGCAAAGGCACCACCGCGATCGATGTCGGTGACCAGCAGGCAACGCGCATTCGCCTCGCGCGCCACGCGCAGGTTCACGATGTCGTTGGCCATGAGGTTGATCTCGGCCGGCGAGCCCGCGCCTTCGATGACGACCACGTCGTTCTCGTCGACCAACTCGCGCAGCGCCTGGCGCACCACCGGCCAGGCACGCTCACCGCGCTCACGCCAGGGCAATGCGGTGAGTTCGGCATCGACCCGGCCCATGAGCACGACCTGGCTGTGCGTATCGGCCTCGGGCTTGAGCAGCACCGGGTTCATGCGCACCTCGGGCTCGGCGCGGGCCGCCAGTGCCTGAAAGTACTGTGCGGAACCGATCTCACCGCCCTGCACCACCCGGGCGTTGTTGCTCATGTTCTGCGCCTTGAAGGGCGCCACCTTGAGGCCCTGCCGTGCGTAGTGGCGGCACAGCGCGGTGGCCAGCCAGCTCTTGCCGGCGCCACTGCTCGTGCCGAGCACCATCACGCAGACCGCGGCCATGGTGATCAGCCCTGCCGTGGGCGCAGGCCGAGCTTGTGCAGCAGCGCCTGGTCGGCCGCCACGTCGGGGTTGCCGGTGGTGAGCAGCTTGTCGCCGTAGAAGATGCTGTTGGCCCCGGCCTGGAAGCACAGCGCCTGCACCGCCTCGCCCATCTGCTGGCGCCCGGCCGACAGGCGCACCTTGGCGCGCGGCATGGTGATGCGCGCCACCGCGATGGTGCGCACGAACTCGAAGGGGTCGAGGTCGGGCTCGTCGGCCAGCGGCGTGCCGGCCACCTTCACCAGGTGGTTGATGGGCACCGACTCGGGGTAGTCGGGCGCGAGGTTGGCCAATTGCGCCACCAGGCCCGCGCGCTGGCGGCGCGATTCGCCCATGCCCACGATGCCACCACAGCACACCTTCACGCCGGCACTGCGCACGCGCTGCAGCGTGTCGAGCCGGTCCTGGTAGTCGCGGGTGGAAATGATGTCGCCGTAGAAGCCGGGGTCGCTGTCGAGGTTGTGGTTGTAGTAGTCCAGGCCGGCGTCACGCAGCTGTTCGGCATGGCCTTCGGCCAGCATGCCCAGGGTGGCGCAGGCCTCCAGGCCTTCGTCTCTCACGGCGCGCACCAGCTCGGCCACGGCTTCGACGTCGCGGTCTTTCGGCGCGCGCCAGGCCGCGCCCATGCAGAAGCGCGTGGCGCCGGCAGCCTTGGCGCGCTGCGCGGCCTCGCGCACGGCATCCACCGCCATCAGCTTGCCGGCCTCAACGCCGGTGTCGAAGTGCACCGACTGCGGGCAGTAGGCGCAGTCTTCCGGGCAACCACCGGTTTTCACCGACATCAGCGTGGCGAGTTCAACTTCCCGCGGGTCGTGGTGTTCGCGGTGCACGGTGTGCGCGCGGTGCAGCAGCTCGGCGAACGGCAGATCGAACAAGGCTTCGATGGCTTCGACGCTCCAGCGCTCGGTGGCGGGCGCGGGTGCGGTCGCGGCCGGTGCACGCGGCACCAGGCGGATGGTTTGTTCGACGGTATTTTGCATGGGGTTCCTTCTTTTCACTCACTAACGATCGGGTTGCGGCGGCGTGGGTCCGCCGTCACGGCGCGGCGGCATTGTCGCTGCGGCGCGGGCCCGTCCAGGCCGCGCGCAGCGCGTCTTGATTGGCTGGTGATCGAACGCCCAGGCGCACATGGCCCGGCAGGCCGAACGAGGCGCAGTCGCGCAGCTTCACGCCGTGCTCCTGGCGCAAAGCGGTCAGGCGTTCGGCATCGCCAAGCTCGGGCAGGCGCGCCACGAAATAGTTGGCCTCGCTGGGCAGCACGGTCCAACCCAGCGATTCGCACAGCGCCTGCTGCCGCGCCTTCCAGCCGCGCAACGTGGGCAGGCTGTCGCGCAGCCAGTGCTGCGTCGCGGGCTGCGCCCAGGCCTGCAGCATGGCGTGCGCGTGCGCGCCCAGGGGCCACGAGGGCGCCAACGCATCGAGGGCGCGCACGGCATCGTCTGCGCCCGCGGGCGCAATCGCGTAGGCGCCGCGCACGCCCGTCAGGCCCAGGGCCTTGTTGGGCGACCAGAGCTGCCACACGCGATGCAGCGCTTGCGCGTCCAGGCTGCACTGCCCGCTCAGGCGCAGCGGCTCGTAGGCGCGGTCGAGCACCACCAAACTGGCCACCGCAGCCACTGCTTGCGCCTGCGCGTCGGCCACGCCCAGCGGGCTGGCGGGCTCGCACAGCCAGGCCAGGTCTGCGGCCATCGGCTCGGCCACGCGCGCCAGCCGCCACTGTGCGGCCGATCGGCCGTAGTCGACATACGCATGCGCGGGCAGCCACACGCGCGTGCCGCCTTCACGCGCCACCCAGGCGGTGATGCGCGCGATGAATTCGCTCGCGCTCGCGGCGAACACGATGCGCGACGCTTCCACTGCGTGGAAGGCCGCGAGCGATGCGCGCAGCGCGGTGCAGACCGGGTCGGGGTAGCGCTGCGCATCGGCCGACCGCACCGCGTAGAGCGCCGCCGGGCACGGGCCACACGCATTGGCGTTGGTGGAGAAATCGTGCGCGGGTACGCCGAGCGCGTCGGGGCCACCATGTGCAGACGCGGTGTTCATGGTAGCCCTTTCGCGATCAGCCACAGCGCGGCGAGCAGCACCAGGGCCGCCGCCAGCGCGCGCCCGCCAAGCACAACGGCCGCCGCGGTGTCGGGTGGTGAGGGCGCGCGGCCACCGGCGTTGAGCGTGTACACGCCCGGCTTGCGCAAACGAAGGTTCAGCGCCAGCGCCAGCGCCGCCATAGGCCAACCCGAGTTCGGCGAGGGCGTTCGCCGCGCCTCACGCCACAACGCGCGCACCGCCGTGCACCCGCCCGCCACCAGCAGCAGCGCCGCGGTCAGCCGCGCGGGCAGCCACGACAACACGTCGTCGGCGCGCGCCGCCCATTTGCCGGCCCAGGTCCAGTCGCGGCCCTGGCGCTCGCCGCGGTAGCCCCACATGGCGTCGGCGGTGTTGGCAAAGCGGTAGAGCGCGGCGCCCGGCAAGCCGGCGAGCACGAACCAGAACAGCGGCGCGACCACCGAATCGTTGAGGTTCTCGGCCAGCGATTCGATGGCACTCTCCCGCACCTGCGAAGCGTCGAGCGCGTCCACGTCGCGGCTCACCAGCCAGCGCAGGCGCTCGCGGCCGGCGGCCAGCGATTCGCCGAGCGCGGCCTCCACGGCCTGCACCTCGTCGTGCAGCATGCGCCAGGCCAGCAAGGGCTTGAGCGCCACGCCGAGCACCAGGGCCTGCGCCCACCACACCCAGCCCGACACGGCCCACACCACCAGCCAGGCCAGGCCGGCCGCCAGCAGCGCGCCCAGGCACCAGGCCAGCGCGCCGCCGACGAAGGCGCGCGCGCGTCGCTGCCCGGCAGCACCGAAGAGCGGCGCGATGCGCGGGCCCATGAAGCCCAGGTAGCGCCCCATGGCCACCACCGGGTGCCAGCGCGCGGGCGGCTCGCCGAACGCGCGATCGAGCGCCAGCGCCAGCAGCACGGCCAGCGCAGGCACGGCAGCGGGACCGGCGGTGTCCATCAGTCCTCGATGCCGCGCTGCGCCGGCACGCCGGCCTGGAAGTGGTGCTTGACCAGCGTCATTTCCGTAACGGTGTCGGCGAGCGCGATCAGTTCGTCGGGGGCGCCACGGCCGGTCAGCACCACGTGCACATGCGGCGGGCGTTCGCGCAGACAGGCCAGCACCGCGTCCAGCGGCACCCAGCCGTAGCGCAGCGGGTACATGATTTCGTCGAGCACCACCAGGAAGTGCTCGCCCGCGCGCACGGTGGCCTCGGCCCTGGCCCAGCCTTCGCGCGCGAGTTCGGCCGAGTGCTCGAGGTCGCGGCTTTTCCAGCTGAAGCCATCGCCCAGGCCTTCGATGGGCACGCCGAGCTGCTCGAACAGGCGGTGCTCGCCGAAACGCGCCGACGGCACCTTCATGAACTGGTAAATCTTGACGGCCTTGCCGCGGCCGTGCGCGCGCAGCGCCAGGCCGAAGGCCGCCGTGCTCTTGCCCTTGCCGTTGCCGGTGTGCACCAGCACCAGGCCGCGGCGTTCGCCTTGCGGCTTGGGGGTGTCGCGCGACACCGGCGGGGATTCGATCTGCATGGTGTGTTCTCCGGAAGGCGGTTCAACGCGGCAGCGCCACCCACTGGTCGCCCAGGGCGTGGATGCCGATGCGGTGGTGGAACACCGCTTCGAGCGCGCGGTGCGTGTCGGCGGCGTCGCACGCGCCCTGGTGCTGCACGCGGCCGTGGTCGACGATGAGCATCTCGTCGGCGTGCAGCGCCACGCCGATCTCGTGCAGCACGCTCACCACCGTCTTGCCTTGCGCCACCAGGCCGCGCACCAGCTGCATCCAGTCGGCCTGGTGCGGCGGGTCGAGGTTGGCCAGGGGCTCGTCCATCAGCAGCACCTGGGCGTTCACCGCGAGCAGGCGCGCCAGCAGCACGCGCTGGCGTTCGCCACCCGAGAGCGCGCCGAGCGTGCGCTCGCGCCAGTCCCAGGCCTGGGTGGCGCGCAGCGCACGCTCCACCGCGGCGCGGTCGGCTTCGCTGGGTGCGGCCAGCCAGGCCTGATGCGGCAGGCGGCCCAGCATGGCCACGTCCCACACGCTGAGGTCGTCGGCACCGGATTCGCCCTGCCCGAGCCAGGCCAGGGCGCGCGCGCGTTCGCGGCCGCGCCACTGCGCGAGCGGGCGGCCCAGCAGCTTCACCTCGCCGCTGTGCGGCAGCAGCCCCGCCAGCGCCTTGAGCAGCGTGGACTTGCCCGCGCCATTGGGGCCGACGACGCTGGTCCAGCGCGCGGCGGGCAGGTCCAGATCGATGCCGTGCAGCACCGCCGTGCCGCCGAGCGACACGCCGATGGCGCGGGTCTGCAGCGCGGCGCTCATCGGCCGGCCCCCGGCGCGCGGCGGCGGTGCATCAGCCACAACAAGTAGCTGCCGCCCAGCACCGCGGTGAGCACGCCCACCGGCAGTTCCTGTGGCGCGATCACCCAGCGCGCGAGCACATCGGCCGCCATCAGCAGCAGGCCCCCCATGAAGGCGCTCAACACCACCAGGCGGCCGTGTGTGGTCTTGCCGATGGAGCGCACCAGGTGCGGTGCGGCCAGGCCCACGAAGGCGATCAGGCCGGTCTGTGCCACCGCGGCACCGGTGGCCAGCGCCAGCACCGCCACCAGCACCGCGCGCACCGCGCCCAGCGGCAGGCCCAGGCTGAGCGCCGTGGCCTCGCCCAGGGCCAGGCCGTCGAGCACGCGCCCGAGCACGGCGGCGACGGCGAGCGAAGCCAGCAGCATGGCCGCCATGACGCCGCAAGCGGCCCAGCCCACGAAGCCGGTGCTGCCGAGCATGAAGCCCTGCATGGCCTGCAGCGTGTCGGGCTCGGCGATGGTGACCAGGTCGCGCGCGGCGCTGAGCACCACGCCGACGATCACGCCGGCCAGCAGCAGGCGCAGCGTCTGCTGCACGCCGCGCGCCAGCGCCAGCGTGAGCACCACGCCCAGCACCGCGCCCAGAAAGGCCGCACCCGTGAGGCCCAGGCGCACCAGCCACTGCGTGGCCAGCGTGCTGGTGCCGAACAGCGCGAGTACGAGCGCCACGCCCAGCGCCGCGCCCGAGGCGCTGCCCAGCAGGTAGGGGTCGGCCAGCGGGTTGCGGAACAGGCCCTGCGCCACCGCACCCGCCAGACCCAGCAGCCCACCCGCCAGCCAGGCACCCAGGGTGCGCGGCAGGCGGATCTCCCACAGGATCTGCCAGGCCACGGCGTCGTGGCGCGCGTTGAGCACGCTGTCGAAGCCGGTGCTGCCCACGCCCGCGCCGAGCGCGAGCGCGCCCAGCGCCGCAAGCAGCAGGGCGGCGCCCAACCACAGGCTGTGCGCGCGGCCGTTCATGGCTTCAAGCCCTTCTCAAGGATGCAGGCGGCCATCACACGCGCCGCCTCGGCCATGCGCGGACCGGGGCGCACCAGCACGTCGGACTCGTCGGCGGTGAACACGCACACGCGCTGCTCGCGCAGCGCGCGCATGCCGGCCCAGCCCGGGCGCTGCGCGAGCCCGGCCACGTTGCGCTGGCCGATCAGGATGAGATCGGGGTTGGCGCGCACCACGTACTCGGGGTTGATGCGCGGGAACGGCCCGAGCTCGGGCGTGACGATGTTCTGCACGCCCAGGCGGCCCATGAGTTCGCCGATGAAGGACTGGGGGCCGGCCGCGTAGCCGCCGATGCTGACCTCGTAATACACACGCAGCGGCCGATCGCGCCTGGGCAGCGACTGAGCCGCGGCCGACACGCCGGCGTCGATGGCGCGCCAGATGCGTTCGGCGTCGGGCACCTCCAGCACGGTGCCCAGCGTGGCCATCACGCGGCGCGCGCCGGCGCTGTTGCGCGGCTCCATGGCCAGCACCTTGAGCCCGAAGGCTTCGAGCCGCTGCACGCCGCGCGAGGACGTGGCCATGAGCACCAGATCGGGCCTGAGCGCGACGATGGCCTCGATGTTGGGGTCGATGCCGCCGCCGGTCTTGGGCAGCGCGCGCACCGGGGCCGGGTGGTTGGAGTAGCGGTCCACGCCCACCAGGCGGTGGCACTGGCCGAGCTCGCACACGGTTTCGGTGAGCGAGGGCAGCAGCGAGACGATGCGCTGCGGCGCTTGCGGCAGCGTCACGCTCACGCCGCGGTCGTCGGTGACGCGGATCTCGGCGGCGTGCGCCGTGCCCAACGCGAACACGGTGGCGATGAGGAAGGGCATCCAGCGCACGGGCTTCATGCCGGGCCTTTCAGGTTGAGGGGCAGGCCGGCGGCCATGAGGGTCACGCGCTCGCACACGGCGGCCACCGCCTGGTTCAGGCCGCCCAGCGCGTCCACGAAGGCGCGCGTCTCTCGACCCATCGGGATCACGCCGAGGCCGATCTCGTTGCCCACCAGCACCACGGGGCCGTGCGCGGCCGCGATGGCATCCAGCAGCGCCTGCGTTGGCGCGTGCGCATCGGTGGGTGCGCCATCCGCCGGCATCAGCAGGTGGGTGAGCCAGAGCGTGAGGCAGTCCACCACGATCAAGGTCTGCGGCTCGCTGTGCGCGGCGATCGCCTCGGCCAGCGCCCGCGGTTCTTCCAGCGTAGCCATGCCGGGCACACGCTCGGCGCGCTCGCGCTGGTGGCGCGCGATGCGTTCGCGCATCTCGTCGTCCCACGGTTGTGCGGTGGCGATCAGCAGCGCGCGGCGATCGGGTGAGGCCTGCAGCCATTGCCGCGCCAGCCTTTCCGCCCGGCGCGACTTGCCGCTCTTCTGGCCACCGAGGATGAGTTCGCTGCGGGCGATGTGCTCAGCCATGGCGTGCGCTCCATTCGAGCACGATGCGGTGCAACTGCTCCACGCCGTCGGTGAGTGCGGCCGGACCAGGCTGCAGGATGTCGGCCGACTTGATCTCGAACAGCTGCGCGTCGCGCACCGCGGGCACGGCCTGCCAGCCGGGCCGCGCGGCCACGCGCTCGGGCCGGAACTTCTTGCCGCACCAGGAGCCGACCACGATGTCGGGCGCGCGATCCACGATGCGCTGCGGCTCGCCGATGATGCGGTCCTTGCCCAGCGGCATGGCGGCGAGTTCGGGGAAGCAGTCGTCACCGCCCGCAATGCCCACCAGCTCCGACACCCAGCGGATGCCGCTGATGCAGGGCTCGTCCCACTCCTCGAAGTACACGCGCGGGCGCCGCGGCAGCGCGCGGCCGGCGGCGGCGATCTGATCCAGCCGCGCCTGCGTGCGCGCGATCCAGGCCAAGCCTTGCTCGGCCTGGCCCACCATCGCGGCCACCTGGTACAGCATGTCGACGATCTGCGCCACGCTGCGCTGGTTGAACACCGTCACTTGCACGCCGTGGCGGATGAGTTCGGCCGCGATGTCGGCCTGCAGGTCGGAAAAGCCGAACACGCAGTCGGGTTGCAGCGCGAGGATCTTGTCGATCTTCGCGCTCAGGAAAGCACTCACCCTGGGCTTTTCCTCGCGCGCACGCCGGGGCCGCACGGTGTAGCCCGAAATGCCCACGATGCGCGCCTCCTGCCCGAGCAGGTAGAGCCACTCGGTGGTTTCTTCGGTGAGGCAGACGATGCGCTGCGGGCCGCGGGTGTTCATGCTGCGAACAGGGATGCGGTGGCCGCCGGGCTGGACGGGAACCAGGCGTGGAAATAACTCGCGCGCAGCGCGCCCTGCGCATAAAGCGCTTCGCCGGTGCCGCCCCGTTGGGCCTCGGTGTGCCCGGCGGGCGCCAGCGGAGTCTCGACGCGCGAGTGGTGAAAGGTGTGGCCGCGCAAGGCGCCCGCGGGCAGCGCCAGCCGCTGCGCGCCCAGCGCCACCAGGCGCGGCTGCAGCGCCGCGCGCCCGGGCAGCAGGCCCCACATCGCGTAGGCCGTGCCGTCGTGCGTGCGCAGCTCGTCCATCAGCAGCAGCATGCCACCGCATTCGGCCCACACCTGCTTGCCGGCCTGCAGGTGCGCGGCCAGGCTGGCGCGGCTGCGTTGGGCGGCGCTCAGCGCGGCGGCGTGCAGCTCGGGGTAGCCGCCGGGCAGCCAGACCGCGTCGCAGGGCGGCAGGATTTCGTCGGCCAGCGGCGAGAAGAAGACCAGCTCGGCACCGAGCTCGCGCAGCGCGTCGAGGTTGGCCGGGTAGATGAAGCAGCAGGCGGCGTCGCGCGCCACGGCGACGGTGCGGCCGGCCAGGGGCTTTCCCACCCCGGTGCCCGGCGCGGCCGGCGCGTCGAAATCCACCGCCCAGCGCGCGAGGGCCGCCGCGTCCATGCGGCCCAGCGGCGTGTCGGCCAGCGCATCGGCCGCGGCGTCGAGCCGCGCCAGCGCGTCGGGCAGTTCGCTCGCCACCGTGAGGCCGAGGTGGCGCTCGGGCAGCGCGAACGCGGGGTTGCGTGGCACGGCGCCGAGCCAGCCGTCGGCGTCGTCGCTCAGGGCCTGCCGCAGCATCTGCGCGTGGCGCTCGCCGGCCACGCGGTTGGCCAGCACCCCGGCCCAGGGCAGACCGGCGCGGAAGTGCCGCAGCCCGAAAGCCAATGCGCCAAAAGTGCCGGCCATGGCGGACGCGTCGATCACCGCCAGCACCGGCAAGCCAAAGCGCATCGCCAGGTCGGCCGCGCTGGGCTCGCCGTCGTACAGACCCATCACGCCCTCGACCACGATCAGATCGGCGTCGTGCGCGGCGGCGTGCAGCCGGGTGCGCGCATCGTGCTCGCCGGTCATCCACAGGTCGAGGTTGTGCACCGGGTGGCCGCTGGCGAGCGCGAGCCAGTGCGGGTCGAGGAAATCGGGTCCGCACTTGAAGGCCCGCACACGGCGGCCGGCGCGTGCATGCAGGCGCGCCAGGGCCGCGGCCACGGTGGTCTTGCCCTGGCCCGAAGCCGGGGCGGCCACCAACACGGCCGCGGCGCGTTGCGTCATGGCTGCGGCGCCCAGTTCAGCGTGAGGTAGGCCACACGGCCCGGCTGGTTGTAGCCATTGGCAGTCTGGTAGTCCTTGTCGCCCACATTGTTCAGGCGCAGCGCGATCGACCAGTTCTCGGTAAGCACATAGCGCGTGTAGAGATCCACGGTACCAAAACCGGGCAATCGGATGGTGTTGGCAGCGTTCTCGAAACGCTCGGCCACCAGTTGCAACGACGCACCCCAGGTCCAGGCGCCGTTCTTGTGCTCCAGTCCGGCGGTAAGCGTTTCGTCGGCGCGGCGTTGCAGCTTGCGGTTGTTCTCCTGGTTGCGCGCGTCGAGCAACTCCAGATTGCCATACCAGGACCAGCCGCTTGCCGAACCGGTGTAGCCCAGCGACCATCCCTCGAGACGGATCGGCGCATTGGCCACTACCGGCTGCAGCGTGATGAAGCCACGCACGCGGTTGTCGAAGCGCACCAGCTTGACCTCGTGCTCGCCGCTGCTCCAGGTGAGGCCGAACTCGCGGTTCTTGCCGCGCTCGGGCTGCGTGGTCGGGTTGCCGTTGAAGAAGGCCGACTGGTAGTACAGCGTGTTGAACGACGGCATCTTGAACGAGGTGCCGTAAGCGATGTGCGGGCGCCAGTTCGGCGTGAGCTGGTAACCGTAGCTTGCAAAGCCGGTGGTGGCACCGCCGAACTGCGAGTTTTCATCGCGCCGCAGGTTGGCCTGCCACAGGTGGTCGCCAACGCCGCCGGTAAGACCCACGTAGGCGCCGCTCGTGGTACGCGCGTTCACCGCATAGGCTTGTGTGCCCGACACCGCCTCCTTGATCGATTCCAGTCCAATCAGCGCTGTGCCGAGGCCGGTCTTCCAGTCGTGCTGCAGCGTGAGCTGGGTCTGTGCAGTGTTGAACACCGACGCCACGGGGGTCGTGCCGTAGCTATCGGAGTTGTCGTCGCTTCGAGATACGGCGAGGCGAGTGCGCGAATCGGGTGACCACTTGCGCTCCAACCCCCAGCCCAGCACACGCGTGGTGGCTTCACCGCGGGTGTCAAAGCTGCTCGGCCCGTCGTCGAAACGGCTGACACCGTCGGACTGGGTGAAGCTCACATCGGTGGTCCAACCCTCAGCAAGCGCCCAGCGCAGCGAACCTGTAATCACCTCCTGCTTAGAACCATCGCGGTCGGGATTGAATCTGGTACCGATGCGCGGATTGGTGGAGGAAAACCCGTCTTCGCGCAGACTGCCCACGTGCAGGCTGTAGCTCACGGCTTCGGTGCCGCCGCTCAGACCGGCGGTGACTTCGCGGTGGCCGTCGCCGCCCACGGTGGCGCTGGCCTGCGGGTGAAAGCCCTGCCTGCCGCGTTGGGTGAACACCTGCACCACGCCGCCCACGGCGTCGCTGCCGTAGAGCGCCGAGGCCGGACCCTTGAGCACCTCGATGCGGTCGATCAGGCCGAGCGGGATGTTGTCCCAGTTGGGCGAGCCGGCGGTGGACGAGCCGTAGCGCACGCCGTCGACCAGCAGCAGCACATGGCGCGATTCGGTGCCGCGCACGAACAGGCCCGACTGCTTGCCGCGCCCGCCGTTGGCGGTGATCTGCAGGCCGGCCTCGCGGCTCAGCAGTTCCGACAGGGTTCGACCGGTGGATTTCGCCACCGTGGCGGCGTCGATCACCACCACGTCGCTGAGCAGCGCGTCGCTGCGGGTTTCGACGCGTGTCGCCGTGACCACGGATTCCTTGAGTTGGGCCACAACCAGGGTTTGCGCCCACGAGGCGGACGCAGCGAAGCCGGCGCACAGCGCCAGCGGGAGCGCGGCCAGAGGCGCGCGCGGAGCAGGGGTTTTCATGTTGGAGAACCGGAGACAAAGCCCTCACCGCCTTCCCCGACGGTGCATGGACGTCACGGCGGCGCCGCTTGCGCGGTGCCACCACCTCGTTGGCCGGTATCCGGGCTGGCAGAACAACCTCCATCGCCTTCCCGGATCGCGGGCGCGATCCAGTGGCGGTGTGATGGAGGCGGAGCGTGCACGGCGGCCGGAGGCCACCGTTCGTCTCGTCTGCTTACCGTTGCGGGGGCAGCGCAGGTTAGGTTCGCCGCGGTGCGCGGCTTGCCCTCCTGCTTCCCGTTGAACTGCGGCGCGTGAACCACGCCGCGAGCACCAACGGAACGCATTCTATGCGCGCACCCCGCCTACAATGACCGACGCACATCGGATCGCAGGAAACCCAGCACCATGGCCGCTCCCAAGCAACTCGACCAGATCACCGAGAAGGTGGAGCGGCTGCTGCTGCGCCACGAAGAACTGCAGCGCACCAACGCGCTGCTGGTCGAACAGGTGCATGCCCTGCAAGCCGAGCGCGATTCGCTCAAGTCGCGCCTGCTGGCCGCGCGTGCGCGCATCGATGCGTTGCTGGAGCGCCTGCCCGCCACCGAGGATCGCAAGGAGCGCACATGAACAAGCCCGGCCACAAGCAGATCGAGGTGCAGATCATGGGCCAGAGCTACCTGCTCTCCTGCCCGGTCGGTGGCGAGTCGCTGCTGCTCGAAGCGGTGGAGCGCGTGGACACCGCCATGTGCCGCATCCGCGATGCGGGCAAGGTCAAGGCGCGTGATCGCATCGCCGTGCTGGCCTCGCTGAACCTGGCGTACGAGCTCTCGCAGCTCGAACGCAAGGAAGCCGAACGCGAAGCCGAGGCGCAGCAGTTTCAGGCATCGTCCTTTGCCGGCGCCGACGCCAGCGCCTTTGCCGAAGCGGGCGGTTTCGACGCCGAGCCGCTCGATGCGCAGACGCAGTCGCGTGTGGACGAGCTCATGCGCCGCCTCGACCAGACGCTCGACAAGGACGGCCGCCTGCTCTGAGTGCATGCCGCCCGTCACGGCGCGGGGGCATACCGACCGATGGTCCGCAGTGCTGCGACACTGCTTCTAGAATTCACTTCGTCTGCGGTGTGCGCCGGGCTTCAATGTCCTTGAACCAATGCTCATAGAGCCCGGGCTTGGTACATTGCGCGGCTGGTGCGAGCGTCTCGCGTCAGACGAACCCGAAGCCGCGTTGCCCTCGCCCACCTGAACCCCGGTTCAGGCTTTCGGCCCGGCGCCCACTTGCAGACACCTTATTCCCCATGCCCCTCGAACCCTTGCTGATCGCCGAACTGGCGCTTCTCGGCATCGGCACCGGTTTCCTCGCTGGCCTGCTCGGCATCGGCGGCGGAATGCTGATGGTGCCCTTCATCACCCTCATCCTCACCGGCCGCGGCGTCGCACCCGACCTGGCCGTCAAGATGGCGATTGCCACCTCGATGGCCACCATCATCTTCACCAGCGTCTCCAGCGTGCGCGCGCACCACAAGCGCGGCGCCGTGCGCTGGGACATCGTCAAGCGCCTGGCGCCCGGCATCGTGCTCGGCGCCGCCGTGGCCAGCCTGGGCGTCTTCGCGGTGCTCAAGGGCAGTTGGCTGGCGCTCTTCTTCGCCGCCTTCGTCAGTTTCTCGGCCACGCAGATGTTGTTCGACAAGAAGCCCAAGGCGTCGCGCACGCTGCCCGGCACCGCCGGGCAGCTGGGCGCCGGCGGTGTCATCGGCTTCCTCTCGGGGCTGGTGGGCGCCGGCGGCGGGTTCGTCTCGGTGCCTTTCATGACCTGGTGCAACGTGGCCATTCACAACGCCGTGGCCACCAGTGCCGCGCTCGGCTTCCCGATCGCGCTGGCCAACGCGGCCGGCTACATCGTGGCGGGCCAGTCGGTGCAGGGCTTGCCCGAAGGCTCGGTCGGCTACATCTATCTGCCGGCGCTGGTGGTCATCGCCAGCGCCAGCGTTTTGATGGCGCCGCTAGGCGTGAAGGCCGCACACGCGCTGCCGGTCAAGACGCTCAAGCGCGTGTTCGCCGCCATCCTCTACATGCTGGCGGCCTACATGCTCTGGAAGGGGCTCACCGCCTGACGGTGGCACTGTGCGCGCTTTCGGTGGTGCGCCCCGAGGGGAAAGTGTTGTTTTCCCCTCTACAAAGCCCCGTTTCCCCGGGGCGTTGCCCCTTGCGGAACCGATTTCCTCCTTGGAAGGCGTTGACAACTCCTTTAGCATCAACACGCTTGTGTGAAAGCGCGTTTTCCTCAGGCAACAACGTCAACTTCTAGAAGGAAATTCAACATGGCAACTGCGAAGAAAGCCGCCGCGAAAAAAGCGCCGGCGAAGAAGGCCGCTCCGGCCAAGAAAGCGGCCCCGGCGAAGAAGGCCGCCCCGGCCAAGAAAGCCGCTCCGGCCAAGAAAGCCGCCCCGGCCAAGAAAGCCGCCCCGGCCAAGAAAGCCGCCCCGGCAAAGAAGGCCGCTCCCGCCAAGAAGGCTCCGGCCAAGAAGGCGCCCGCCAAGAAGCGCACCCCCAACGCCGCCTTCATGAAGGCGCTGACCCCCAGTGCTGCACTGGCCGCCATCGTGGGCGCGAACCCGCTGCCCCGCACCGAGGTGACCAAGAAGGTCTGGGACTACATCAAGAAGAACAAGCTGCAGGACTCGGTCAACAAGCGCATGATCAATGCCGACGCCAAGCTGAAGGAAATCTTCAAGAAGGCCCAGGCTTCCATGTTCGAGATGACCAAGCTGGTCAACGACCACCTGAAGTGATCCGGGCGCGCCTTCGGGCGCGTTCCTTGCCTGACAAAGCCGACGTTCCGTCGGCTTTGTCGTTTCCGCACGTTCAGCACTGGTCTTGGCCTGCGGCCTTGTACTCCTGTGCGAAACTGCGGCGGCCCTTGATCACCCACGCATGACCTCCACGCCCCCGTCTCCGCCCCAAGAGCCCGCCAAGGGCGCACCGTCGACGATCACGCTGCCGCCGATGCGGCACAAGACGGTGCTGGTGATCGACCTGGTGGAGTCGGTACGGCTGATGGCCGCCAACGAGGCACAGGTGGTGGCGCTGTGGCGTGGCTTCGTGCAGTTCGCCACCACCGAGGTACTGCCGGCGCGCGGCGGACGCCTGGTCAAGAGCCTGGGCGACGGCCTGCTGGCCGAGTTCGAACACCCCGCGCAGGCGGTGCGTGCCGCGCTGGCGCTGCACCGCCATTTCGACGCCGCCAACCGCGGCCTGCCCGCGGCGCAACAGCTCTACCTGCGCGCCGGCATCAACGCCACGCAGCTCTACGTGGATGACGTGGACGTGTATGGCCACGGGGTGAACCTGGCCGCGCGCGTCGCCGATCTCGCCGCCCCCGGCGAGACCGTGGTCACCGCGAGCGTGTACGACGCCATCGTGGTCGGCGTGGACGCCGACGTGCAGGACCGTGGCGAGAGCTACCTCAAGCACTGGCCCGAGCCGGTGCGCACCTGGGCGGTGAGCCCGGTGAACGAACGCACGCCGGTGGTGCGCTTGCCGACTCCGGCCGAATCCGCCAGCGAATTCCGCCCCGGTGTGGCGGTGGTGCCGTTCGAAACGCGCAGCCATGCGGCGGAGCAGTTCGTCATCGGCGAGCTGATCGCCGATGGCGTGATCACCCAGCTCTCGCGCAGCCAGGACCTGCGCGTGATCTCGCGACTGTCCACCAGCGCCTTCCGCGGCCGCGGAAACACGCCGGCCGAGATCGGCCAGCGCCTGGAAGCCTCGTACACGCTGAGCGGCAGCTACGTCAGCTTCGGCGACAAGGTCGTCATCACCGCCGAGCTCAGCGACAACCGTCGCGACGAGGTGGTGTGGGCCGAGCGAATCTCAGGCGACACACTGGACCTGTTGCAGACCGAGAGCGAGCTCATCACCCGCCTGAGCGAAGCCACCGCCAACGCGGTGCTGCACCACCTGGTGCAGCGCACCCTGGTGCAGCCCGTTCCGCAACTGGAAAGCAATGCCCTCATGCTGGGCGGCATCACGCTGATGCACCGCTCGACCCCGCGCGACCTGCAGCGCAGCCACGAGCTGCTGGAGGCCGTGGTGGACCGCCACAAGCGCGTGGCCACGCCCTGGGCCTGGCTGGCCAAGTGGCACATCATGCAGGTGGTGCAGGGCCTGGCGCCCGAACCCGCGCGGGCGTTTCGCGAGGCAATCGGCGTGGCGGACCGGGCACTCGACCTGGAGCCGAACAGCACGCTGGCCATGGCCATCAAGGGGCACGCCTTGTGTCACCTGGGTGAGGATGTGGAAGGCGCACGCCGGCTGCTGGTGGATTCGACCGACGTCAACCCGAACGACGCAATGGCCTGGCTCTACCGCAGCGTGTGGTCCACCATGTGGGGCCAAGGCAGCGATTCGGTGGTGGAGGCCGAGACCGCCTTGCACCTGTCGCCGCTCGATCCGCAGAAGTACTACTTCGAGATGATGCTGGCCAACTGCTACCTCTCGATGGGCGTCAACGACCGCGCGGTCGAACAGTGCGAAGCCTCGCTGCGCAAGAACCGCTACCACCTGCCCACCCTGCGTGCCCTGCTGATCGCGCAGTTCGAGCTGGGCAACGTGATCGCCGCGAAGGAAACGCTGAGAACCATCCTCACCCTGCAGCCCGACCTGACGCTGGAGCGCTACCTGGCCGCGGGAAGGCAGAGCCGGTTGCGCCAGCGCGGCGCCAGGGTGCTGGAGGCCTTGGGGCTGCCGAGGCATTGATTTTTCCCGTTGGTCAACAAGGAGGATCGTCATGAGTGGTGGAGCTAGCGGTGGTGCGAGTGGTGGCGCCAGCGGCGGTGCCAGCGGGGGCGCAAGCGGGGGCGCAAGCGGCGGTGCCAGCGGGGGCGCGAGTGGTGGTGCCGCGGTGGGCGAGCTGGTTGCCACCGACGCCTTGATCCTCTCGCGCGCCGCCATCGTCGGCCCTTTCGCCGGGACCTCGCTGCGTGTGAACTGGCCCGCCTTCGACAAGCCCGACAACCTCAAGCGCTGGGCCGAAGGCCCGCGCGTGGCCGCGGTGCTATCCGAGGTACTCGAAGGCCTGAGCTACGACGTCGACAAGCCGCGCAAGACCGCGTCGCTGCGATTTGCGAACGGCAGCAAGCAGCACCGGCTGGTGCAGTTGGTCGGTCCCGACGAAAAACTCATCGAAGGCCAGTTGCAGCTCGTGGCGGCCTATGCCGACCTGCGCCCCGATCGCGCGGTCGAGGTGGCGGAACAGATGGGATTTCCGGTGCCGTTCTGGGGCTCGGTGATCGGGCTCACCGCGCACCGCCACGGCAAGACGATTGCGCTGCTGGACGTGGCCTTCTCGCTCGCCGTGAGCGTGGAGCAGCGCTTCAAGCAGGTCTTCGCCACGCCGCGTCCGGTGGAGTTCTCGCCGCAGATCCAGCCCATGATCCCCACACCCGGCCACGGTGCCTGGCCCAGCGGCCACGCCACCGAGGCTTTCCTCGCGGCCACGTTGCTGCAGGCGCTGCTGGACGCGGCCATGCCCGCCAAGAAGAAGCACCCGGGCAACGGGCAAGCAAGCCACGAACAATTGCAGCGCCTGGCCGCGCGCATCGCCGTCAACCGCACCGTGGCCGGGGTGCACTACCCGGTGGACAGCGCGGCCGGCCGGCTGCTGGGCACGGCGCTGGCCGACTACCTGGTGGCGCGCGCCACCGGCAAGGCGGTGCACGAGCGCGGTTTCGACTCGGCGCTGTTCATCGAGCAGGACGGCGCGCCGATGGACTTCAGCCTGCACGCGTCGATGGACCAGGCCAGCGGCAGCGCCTACACGCGTTCGCCCAAGGCCCAGGATGTGCCCAAGGCAGCCCTGCTCGCCTGGCTGTGGGAGGAAGCCGTCAAGGAGTGGCAATGAGCCGCCGGGCCGCCCCCAAAGCCCAAGGCACCGCCGTTCGGAGCACGAAGAGCGGCCCATCCGGCTGGGCACCCTTGCCCCGGGGTGCCTTCACCGGCATCGATTGGTCGGCGCCCGGCGCCATCGATGGCATGGACCCCTACCTCGCCTGGGCCGAGGCCGACGGCTTCGTGGGTTATCACGTACATGGTCAGGACGACCAGCCGAAGTGGTTGCCGATCGTCATCGGCCTGCGCGAGGGCGCCGACGTGCGCCAGCTGGTGGACGCCTCGTCGAGCCGCTGGCTGCAGATTCCGCAGGTCTATCTGTTGATCCCGGGCCTGCGCCACTGCACGGCCCGCGCCTCGAAGAAGTTCTTCGAGCACTGGCGCAACGGGCATGCGATGCGCGCGCTCATCGAGCGTTTCGAACTCGGCCTGCCGGTGGAGCACCATTCGTTCGCGCTGACCCACTGCTGCCACCCGCATCAACACCCGAGTCCGCCAGCGGACCGCCTTCGCGGCCCGGTGCTCGGCCTCATCGATGGCGGCCTCGCGGTGGCCAACGCGGCATTTCTCGACGCCCGCGGCCACACGCGGGTGAAGCACTTCTGGCGCCAGGACAACTTCTATGGTGGTGCCTGGCCCGGCACGCCGGGCAATGAGCGCGTGCCGCTGGATTCGGCCCGCGCCGGACACGAGCCGCATGACATGGGTTACGGGCACGCGCTGGATGGCGCGGCCATCGACGCCGCCATCGCGCGCCACACAGTGAACGGTCGGCTCGACGAAGACGCGCTCTACCGCCACCTGCAACTCTGGGATCTGGCGCGGCCGGTGAACCACGGCACGCACGTGATGGGCCTGGCCACCGCACCCGGCGGCCTGCTCAACCCACAGAACAACGATTTCGCGAGCCACTGCGATCTGGTTGCGGTGCAGCTCGACTGGGCCAACGTGCTCGACACCTCGGGCGGCGCCATGAACGTGAGCGTGCTCGACGGCCTGCACTACATCGTCTCGCGCTGCGCCGACGACGCGGCCATCGTGATCAACATCAGCTGGGGCACGCTGGCCGGCCCGCACGACGGCAGCTCGCTGCTGGAAGCGGCCATGGACGAGCTGGTGGAGCGGCTGGGCGGGCGGTTGCAGATCACCGTGCCGGCGGGCAACGGCTATCAAAGCCGCACACACGCCAATGCGGTGCTGCCGGCCCGCATGCCGCGGCAAGACCCGGGCATAGCACTGCACTGGCGCGTGCTGCCCGACGATCACACGCAAAGCTTCCTGGAAATCTGGTTGCCAGACGACGCGCAGGCTGTGTCCATCACGGTGCAGCCGCCCGAGCGTCCCTCACAGGCCGTCACGCTCTCGCCGGGGCAAGCGGGCATGTGGACCGACGCCGAAGGCCGGCCGCTGTGGTCGCTGATCTACCCGCGCACCAGCGCGCTGGGCACGCGCGGCACCTGCGCCCTGTTGGCGCTCGAACCCACCGCGAGCCACGATGCCCGCCATGCCCTTGCCCCTTTCGGTCGCTGGACGATCACGCTGCGAAACGAGGGCGCGCAGCCCGTGGTGTTCGACGCCTACGTGGAACGCGACGACGTCGCGCTGGGCGTGAACACCGGCGCGAAACAATCGTGGCTGGAGGACGTGCACTACAACACCCAGGGCAACCTCGACGGGTGGGTGGACGAGCCGGGCAGCCCCACGCCGATCCGGCGCAGCGGTGTGTTCAACAGCCTGTCCACCGGACAGCACACCATCGCGGTAGGCGGCACCCGTGCCGCCGACAGCGGGCGCGCACCGCTGGCGCACTTTGCGCGCTACTCGCCGCAGAAACCCGAGCCCGACGCCGGACGACCGCAGCGCCCTGATGTGCGCAACGTGCCGCAAACGCTGGCCGCCTGCGACGACAACACCGCGCTGTGGGGCGTGCGCAGCACCGGCAGCCTGAGCGGCGGTACGGTGCGGCTGGCGGGCACCAGTTCCTCGTCCCCGCGCGAGGCGCGCCGGCGGCTCAATGCGCTGGAATGAAGCACCCCCCGCGCCGCTTCGCGGCTCCCCCCTCTCTTGCGCGCCTGCGGCGCTGGGAGGGGGGCGCACCCTGAGGCCTGGCAAAGCCAGTTCCTCGGGTGCCCTGGGGGCGACACCGGCGCTCGCCGGCTGGGATCAGACCCGCTTCATTGGCTGCCGGTGCGCTCACCAGCGTGCCGGCAGCGGCTTCTTCAACCAGATCCAGCGCTCGCGCACGGCGATGAAGCCGCCGGTTTCCAGGTCCTTGAGCAGGCGGCTCACCATCTCGCGCGAGCAGGCCAGGTGCTGCGCGATCTGCTGGTGCGTGACCTTCTCGCGCAACGGCCGTTCGCCGTCCTCATTGGGCTCGCGGGCCCAGTCGTTGAGCAGCTTGACCAGCCGTCCGTAGACGTCGATCAGCGCGACGCTGCGCGCGCTGTCGGTGGCCAGACGTGCGCGGCGGATGAGGCGCGCCAAGAGTTCCAGCGCGAACTCGGGGTGTTCGGCGATGTAGGCCAGCAGGCGTTCACGCGTGACGACGGAGCAGGTGGTGGTGTCGGTGGCCTCGACGTTGGCCGAGCGCGGCCCGCCGTCGAGCGACATTTCGCCCACGTATTCCAGCGGGCCGTAGACGCCCAGGGTGAGTTCCTTGCCCGTGGCATCGGCCACGTAGGCGCGCAGGCGCCCCTTGAGCACGATGTAGAGGGTGTCGCCGACATCACCCTCCTGGATCAGCAGGGCGCCACGGCGGTAATGGCGGTGCACCCCCTGGGCCGCCAGCGCTTCGATGTGTTCGGTGTTGCGAGAATTCAGCGTCGAAGGGCTGGCAGCGGGCATCCGGGGCGATCAGGGGTGGGTGTAACCGCCCGAATTGTGCGCGACCGGTGTGACGATGCGCAAGGCGGGCACCACCGGCGGCAGGGTGTTGATCCGCTGCAGCAGGCGGCGGATGCTGGATGCACCGGCCTTCTCGCGCAGCGTCTTGATCTGGCTGCGCACAGTGGACACGGCCACGCCGTTCTCGGCCGCGATCTCATGGATGTCGAGCCCGCGGCACAGGGCCAGCAGCACCACCTCTTCGGTGGGGCTCAGGGCCAGGGCACGGGCGAACATGCGCACCGCGAGGTTGTCGCACACGTTCTGGCGCGACAGCACCACCAGCACCGTGGGTTTGTCGTCCTCCAGCGGGTGCGACAGGGGGGTGAAAGCCATCGACAGATCGCGCTCGGCCTCGCGCATCAGCACCAGGCGGCGCTGGCCGCGCAGCGCGGCGTCCAGCGCCTGCTGGATGCGCTCGCTGTGCTCGGGCGTGCTGCCCATGAGGTTGCCGCTGCAGGCGCGCAGCATGCGGCGCTGCGCCAGTTCGTGGCGCGCCAGGTGGTTGGCGTGCAGGATGCGGCCTTGCACATCGAGCAGCAGCATGCCGTAGTCGATTTCGTCGAACACCCGCAGCAGGTGAGCTTCGCTCAGCGTCGAAGTCTCCTGCACGTTGTACGAAACGCTTCCCCAAACCTTGTCCGATGTCTGCAGCATGATGAACCTCCTGTTGAGACAGAAGTGTTCGTTTTTGCCGCCGCGGGCGCTGTGTCGTGCTGACCGGCCGTTTGTGATGTATTCACCAATCCGCGCCCACCGGCGCAGCGGGGTGGCGCCGCCTCAACGCTTGAGCGCTGCCTCGCGGATGGCGCTGAGCGTGCCGCGCGTGGTGATCACCTCGGGGTCCAGCGGTACGACGATCACCGTGCCGCCCGGATGCGCCAATGCGCGGAGCAACGCGGGCTCGAAGTCGGCCGTCGCCTCGACGCGCTCGGCCGCGTAGCCGTAGGCACGGGCCAGCGCCACGAAATCGGGGTTGGCCAGCGCCGAGCCGCTCACACGCGCCGGGTACTCGCGTTCCTGGTGCATGCGGATGGTGCCGTAGCTGCCGTTGTCCAGCAGCAGCACGATGCTCCTGGCGCCATGCTGCACAGCGGTCGCGAGCTCCTGCCCGTTCATGAGGAAATCGCCGTCGCCCGCGATGGTGAAGGCCAGCCGCCCGGTGGCGATGGCCGCACCGATGCCCGCCGGTACGCCGTAGCCCATGGCGCCGTTGGTGGGGGCGAGTTGCGTCTTGTGCCCGCGCGCCAGCCCCGGGTAGCGGTAGAAGCGGTGCAGCCAACTGGCGAAGTTGCCCGCGCCGTTGGTGAGCACGGCGTCCTCGGGCAGCAGGCGCTGCAGCGTGTGCACGATGGCGGGCATGTCGATCGGGCCGGGCAGTTTCACGCCGTGGTTGCCCACGTCGATGTTGGCCAGGTAGTCGGCGTGGCAGCCGGCGGTCCAGTCTGCCCAGGGCAGCTGTGGCGGCGCGGTGAGTACCTCCAGGCTGCGTGCTGCCGCGTTCATGCTGGCCTGGATGGCCAGCGTGGGCTGGTACACGCGGCCCAGCTCCTCGGCGCTGCTGTGGATGTGCACCAGCTTCTGCTTCGGCACCGGCGCCTCGATCAAGGTGTAGCCGCCGGTGGTGCTCTCGCCCAGGCGCGGGCCGATGGCGATCAGCAGATCGCTCTCGCGGATGCGTCTGGCCAGCGCAGGGTTGATGCCCAGACCGACGTCGCCCGCGTACTGGGCATGGTGGTTGTCGAAGGTGTCCTGGAAACGGAAGGCGTTGGCCACCGGCAGTTGCCAGTTCTCGGCGAAGCGCTGCAGCGCGGCCGCGCTCTGCGGCGTCCAGCCGCCGCCACCGGCGATCACGAACGGCCTCTCGGCCGCCAGCAGCAGCGTGCGCAGCTCGCGCAGCGCGCCCGGGTCGCTCCAGGCCTGCACCGGCTCCACGCGCGCCAGCGGCTCGGCGCTCACGATGTGCGTGAGCATGTCTTCAGGCAGCACCAGCACCACCGGACCGGGGCGGCCGTTCATGGCGGTGGCAAAGGCGCGCGCCACGTACTCGGGAATGCGGCGCGCATCGTCGATGCGTTCCACGCGCTTGGCAAAGCCCTTGGTGGACGGGCCGAAGAAGGCCGCGAAGTCGACTTCCTGAAAGGCTTCCCGGTCGCGCGCGTCGCTGGCCACATCACCCACGAACAGCACCATGGGCGTGCTGTCCTGAAAGGCGGTGTGCACACCGATGGACGCATTGGTGGCACCGGGGCCGCGCGTCACGAAGCACACGCCGGGACGCCCGGTGAGCTTGCCGTGGGCCTCGGCCATGAAGGCCGCCCCACCCTCCTGGCGGCAGGTGACGAAGCGGATGCGATCGGCGTGCGCGTGCAAACCATCGAGCACGGCCAGATAGCTTTCGCCCGGTACACCGAAGGCGTGCGTGACGCCTTGCTCGATGAGGCACTCCACCAGCAGGTGGCCGGCCAGTCGTTCGCGGCTCATCGGGCTGCCTCCACCACGCGCTTGCCCACACCCAGCGCCGCGAACACCGACAGCGCCAGCACCACCGCGCCGCCGGCCAGCGTGGCCGCGTACCAGCCGCGGTCCATGAACAGGCCGAAGATCAGCGGCGAAATCGCGAACCCGACATCCAGTCCCGAGTAGACCGTGCCGTACACACGACCGGTTGCGCCCTTCGGGGTGGCGCGTTTGATGAGCATGTCGCGGCTGGGCCCGGCCACGCCGACCGCGAAACCGGTGGCGGCCAGCACGACCATGGTGCCGGCCTCGCCGAACCAGCCGGTGGCGCACAGCAGCATGAACAGCGCGCCCAGGCCCATGGCCCAGGCCACCACCACGTCGCTGGAGATGCGGTGCTGCTGGCCATAGACGGCGACGAACCCACCGACGAACATGCCCGCCGCAGCGCACAGCATGTAGGCACTGACGGTGACGGTGGCGGCCTCCATCGAGGTGCCGTAGAGCGCCTGCAGGATCGAGGGCGCGAAGCTCTGCACGACCGCGAGCGTCATGGTGGAGAGCAGGAAGAACGCGAAACACCACCACACCACGGGCAACTTCAGGAAGGCCAGGTCATGTTCGCGCGGCGCACCATCCGCCGTGGTGGGGGCACGCACCACCACCTCGGTGAGCAGCTTGTCGCGTTGCCACCAGAGCAGCGCCAGCACGCCCACGTAGAGCAAAGCGGCTGCGTGGTACGCGGTGCGCCAATCGCTCAGCGCGGTGATGCCGACCAGGAAGCTCGGTGCCAGCGCCCAGCCCAGGTTGCCGGTGAGCCCGTGGGCGCTGAACGCGTGCCCCAGGCGTTGCGCAGACACGCGCTGGTTGAGGATGGTGAAATCGCAAGGGTGGAACGGCGCGTTGCCGATGCCCGCGAGCACCGCCACCACCATGAGGCCCGAATAGCCCGTGGCTTGCGAGGCGGCCAGCGACGCCAGCAGGAAACAGCCGATGGCCGCGAACAGCACGGGCCGCGCGCCCACGCGGTCCACCAGGAAGCCCGAGAGCGCCTGTCCGATGCCCGAGATGACGAAGAACACCGTCATCAGCAGGCCGACATCGGCAAAGCCGAGGCCGAAGTCGCGGATGAACACCGGGAACAGCGGCGCAAGCAGCAAGTGCGAAAAATGCGAGGTGCCGTGCGCCAGGCCGACCAGCCCGATGACGGTGGCGTCCTGCTTGAGCGGCACGGGGTTGGCGGGCGGCAGCGTGCCCAGCGTGGCAGAGGTCATGGAGCGAGATGGTAGCGAGCGGCGCGCCGGGCAGCTGCCCGGTGGGCGACTCCCGGCTGGTCGGCTCAGTGCTGACTGACCGGTTCGAGCACCGGCGGCGGGCCGGCGGTGAGCACGGCGTCGAGTGCGGCCTGCACCACCGGGCGCGCTTCCACCGGGCGCAGCCAGCGGTTGCGGATCAGGCGCACGCAGACGCGCTTGGTCATGGAGTGCGCGCGGCCGCCGCGGCTGGTGAACATGAACAGCGTGCCGCGGTTGCTGGCCCAGGTGAGCTGTGCGCGCAGCCACTCGCCGTGCGAGTACAGGTCGACCCAGGCACCTTCGTGCAGCGAGAGCAGCAACTGTTCGGCGTCGAGCGCGCTTTCGTCTTCCAGTGCGCCGCCGGTGCTGGTGTCGAAATCCTCACCTTGCAGGCTGCCGTAGTCGGTGGCGATGGTGTCCTCGAAGCCGGCGCTGGCCATCTCGTTCTTGCCGAGCCAGGGTTGGGCCGGAACCTTGGGCACGCGTTGCTCGGGCGTGGCCGGGGCGAGCTCTTCCAGCACCAGCAACGCGGTGGCGGCCTCGTCGTCCAGCGGGATCGGGTCGCTGTGGCCGCTGTCGCTGCGCACCTTGGCGCGGCGCAGACCGAGCACCGGCTCGTGCAGGCGCAGCAGCGCGTCGAAGAAGGTCTGCGTCTCGGCCGGCGACTTGCCCAGCACCTCCAGCCCGCGCCGCAGCGTCTTCACCAGCCCGGGCACGATGCGGAACAGCTCGGCCGGACGGCGCAGCGTCACGTCTTTCTTGATGCTCCAGAGCAGGTCGGAGACGGCCTTGCGGTAGGCGGTGAGGTCGTCTTGCGTGCCAGGCAAGCCCATCTCGGCCGAGGCCAGCACCAGCGACCAGCTGCCGTAGATGAAATCAAGGATGAAACCGGGCGCGTTCTCGACGTCGGGGCGCTGGCTCAGGTCCCAGGCGATGCGGTCGGCCAGCGCCTGGCGGTCTTCGGCGTGGCGCAGCGCCTGGAGGCGATCGTTCTTGACCTGCTCCTCGCGCTCGTCCTGCGAACGCCAGTGGCCGCGCAGGTGCTCCAGTGCGTCGCCGAAGGCCTTGGGGTCCTCGCTGGCGCGCTCGTTGAGGGTGCGGAACGCCTCGCGCACAGGCGCGAAGAAGGAGTCGAATTCCTCGCTGAATTCGTCGTTGTAGCGGAAGCTGCGCTGCGCCACGCTTTCCACGAGGCGCCGCGCGGGGTGCGCGTCCTCGCCAAAGAAACGCGGCTGCGTCATGGCCTGCTGCAGCAGCGCCGGCTCCAGCGCCACCACGGCCTCGCGCACCGGCGCCAGCAAGAGCGGGTCGCGCGCCACCTGGTTGACCAGCTTGCGCACCACATCCAGGCCCACCGCCTGCGCCACCGACTGCGCGTGCTCCTTGAGTTCGAGCAGCATGCGCGTGCGCTCGGTGGCGCTGGCGGCCTTGCCCCAGTCGGCGCTCAGTTGGGAGCCAATGCTGACGTGGCGCACCGGGCGGTCCACCGCCGGCAGATCGCGAAAGCGCGTGCGCTCTTCTTCGAGCACCACCTCGTCGAGCACCGGCAGCTCGGCCTGCGCCGCCAGCTCGGCGCGTTCGCGCTCCAGCGCACGGTAGTAGCTCGGGTCCAGCCGCTGCTCGAAGGCCGCGCCGCCCTGCTCCAGGAACTGCTGCATCACGTCGTGGTCGAGCATCGGCGCACTGCGCGCGAGATCGGCCATGGGGGGCAACCACTGGGTTTCGGCGTGGGCGTTCTGCGACTGCGTGGACGGCATCGCCATGCCGCCGGGCGTGAACTCGAAGTCGAGCAGGTCGCGCTTGGGCGGCGGCGGCGGTTTGGTGGCCTGCGGGTCGGCCACCAGGCGCACGCGGTAGCTGGCCTCCTGCACGTTGGCCTTCTGCAGCGTGAGCGCCAGTTGCTCGTAGAGCGTGCGCAGCTCGCGGCCCAGCGGCGTGGCCAGGTGGCGCATCCACAGGGTACGGATCTCGGGATCGCTTTCGCTGGCGGTGGTCAGGTCGCGCAGCACCCGCACATACACCGAGGGGCGCATCGGGTTTTTTTCCGCATGCACCGTGTGCAGGCCGATCAGCGAGCTCATGCGCGCATCGAGCACGGCCAGCGCCTGCTCCACCTCGGGCAGCAGGTTCTGCAGTACCTTGGCCGATTCGATCGACTCCGTGACCGCGCTGTCGTCCACCAGCGCCAGCAGCTCGGAGTTCGACAGCAAGGCCATCGACGATGTATTGCCTTCGTTGTACCCGTTCTGCAGCGCGCCCTTGAGGCGCTGGGCGAACGCCGGCCCCCAGGTCTGGCGGTGCTTGATCAGGGTGTACCAGGCGCGCGCGCACCGGTCGCGGGCGGCGACGTCGCGCTGATCCTTTTCCTCCTGCTGCAGCGAGCTGACCGCCACGTCGATGCAGCGGCCCAGCGAGGGCGCGGCATGGCGCACGGCTTCATCGAAGCACTGTTCAAGCAGGGGTGAGTTGACCGGCATGGTCTCGGGTTCAGGCATTCGTCACGTGATACGGATCACGGTTATAGCCGCGCCGTGCGTGAACGATGTGGTGATCGGCCGATTTCCGGACGACCCAAGGCTTTGAGGTTCCGACCGGTCATGCGGGCTGGGCGGACGGTTGGCGCGGTTCTTGATTGCGCCTGGCCGGACAGGGTTTTCAAGCGCCTGTCATGCGCCCTATGCACCCTGGCGACAACCCATGGAGACACCGCTGTACAACCGCACCCCGCACGCCTGGCAGGCGCTGGCCCGCCCGGATGGCCTGGGCCTGGATCGCCGGGCCCACACGCTGCTGCTGCTGGCCAACGGCCGGCGCACCCTGCGCGAGCTCTCGCGCCTGCTCGACGAGGACGTCAGCGAGGCCGCGCGAGCGCTGGTCGCGCAGGGCTACCTGCAGGACGTGCGCGCCGCGGCCCTGCCCGAAGCCGAACCCGAGGACGAGGCCGCGTAGCACGAAGGTACGCAAGCCACGCCCGGACACCAACCGATCAGGCCATCGGCAACGCGTCGCCGAACTCGAACACGCCCGGGTTGCGCACCGGGTCCACGCCGACCGGGATGGCCGACTTCGGTGGATAGCGCCCTTCCAGCAGCAACTTCGAGAGCGGGTTCTCGATGCGTTGCTGGATCGCGCGCTTGAGCGGGCGCGCACCGAACACCGGGTCGAAGCCCACCTTGGCGAGTTCGCCCAGCGCCGCCGGCGAGACCTCCAGCTTGAGGTCCATGGCCAGCAGGCGCTTTTGCAGCGCCTGCAACTGGATGCCGGCGATCGCCTCGATGTGCTGTGCGTCGAGCGCGTGGAACACCACGGTCTCGTCGATGCGGTTGAGGAACTCGGGGCGGAAGTGGTTCTTCAGCTCGCCCCACACGGCCTCCTTCACCTCGTCGTATGGCTGACCGACCATGGACTGGATCATGTGCGAGCCGATGTTGCTCGTCATCACGATCACGGTGTTCTTGAAGTCCACGGTGCGGCCCTGGCCGTCGGTCAGGCGGCCGTCGTCGAGCACCTGCAGCAGCACGTTGAACACGTCGGGGTGGGCCTTCTCCACCTCGTCGAGCAGCAGCACCGAATACGGGCGGCGGCGCACCGCTTCGGTGAGGTAGCCGCCCTCCTCGTAGCCCACGTAGCCGGGCGGCGCACCGATCAGGCGGGCCACGGAATGCTTCTCCATGAACTCGCTCATGTCGATGCGCACCAGGTGGTCCTCGCTGTCGAACAGAAAGCCCGCGAGCGCCTTGCACAGCTCGGTCTTGCCCACGCCGGTGGGGCCGAGGAACAGGAACGAGCCAGTGGGCCGGTTCGGGTCGGACAGGCCCGAGCGCGAGCGGCGGATGGCGTTGGCCACCGCACTGATGGCCTCGTCCTGACCCACCACGCGCTGGTGCAGCTTGTCTTCCATCTGCAGCAGCTTGTCGCGCTCGCCCTGCATGAGCTTGCTCACCGGAATGCCGGTGGCGCGCGCCACCACCTCGGCAATCTCTTCGGCGCCCACTTGCGTGCGCAGCAGTTGCGGGCGGCCGCCTTCCTTCTTGCCGGTTTCGGCGGCCTGCGCGTCCTTCAGGCGTTTTTCCAGCTCGGGCAGCTTGCCGTACTGCAGCTCGGCCACCTTGTTGAAGTCACCCTTGCGGGTGAATTCCTCGATCTGGTGGCGCAGTTTGTCGATCTCTTCCTTGACCTGCGCCGAGCCCTGGGCCTGGGCTTTCTCGGCTTTCCAGATCTCTTCGTAGTCGGCGATCTCGCGTTGCAACCTGGCGATCTCTTCCTCGATGAGCTCGTGCCGCTTCTGCGAGGCCTCGTCCTTTTCCTTCTTCACCGCCTCGCGTTCGATCTGCAGCTGGATCAGACGGCGATCGAGCTTGTCCATCACTTCGGGCTTGGAGTCGATCTCGATCTTGATCTTGGCCGCGGCCTCGTCGATCAGGTCGATCGCCTTGTCGGGCAGGAAGCGGTCGGTGATGTAGCGGTGGCTCAATTCGGCCGCGGCGACGATGGCCGGGTCGGTGATGTCCACGCCGTGGTGCACCTCGTACTTCTCCTGCAAGCCGCGGAGGATGGCGATGGTTGCCTCCACCGTGGGTTCGTCCACCAGGATCTTCTGGAAGCGGCGCTCCAGCGCGGCGTCCTTCTCGATGTACTTGCGGTATTCGTCGAGCGTGGTGGCGCCCACGCAATGCAGTTCGCCGCGCGCCAGCGCCGGCTTGAGCATGTTGCCGGCGTCCATCGCGCCTTCGGCCTTGCCCGCGCCCACCATGGTGTGCAGCTCGTCGATGAAGACGATGGTCTGGCCTTCGTCCTTGGCGAGTTCGTTGAGCACGCTCTTGAGGCGTTCCTCGAACTCGCCGCGGTACTTGGCGCCGGCCAGCAGCGCGGCCATGTCCAGGCTCAGCACGCGCTTGCCCTTGAGCGAATCCGGCACTTCGCCGGCGACGATGCGCTGCGCCAAGCCTTCCACGATGGCGGTCTTGCCAACGCCGGGCTCACCGATCAGCACGGGGTTGTTCTTGCTGCGCCGCTGCAGCACCTGGATGGCGCGGCGGATCTCGTCGTCGCGGCCGATCACCGGGTCGAGCTTGCCGGCGCGCGCACGCTCGGTGAGGTCGAGCGTGTACTTCTTGAGCGCCTCGCGCTGGCCTTCGGCCTCGGGGCTGTTGACCTGCTGGCCGCCGCGCACCGCGGCAATCGCGGCCTCCAGGCTCTTGCGCGACAGGCCGGCCTCATTGGCGATGCGGCCGAGCTCGCCCTTGGCGTCGGCCACGGCGAGCAGGAAGTTCTCGCTGGCGATGTAGGCATCACCGCGCTTGATGGCCTCCTTCTCGCTGGCCTGCAGCAGTTTGCCCAGCTCGGGGCCGATCTGGACCTGATCCTGGCCCTGCACCTGCGGCAGCCGCTTGACCGCCGCCTCGGCGGCCTGGGCGAGCCCGCCCACGTTGACGCCGGCGCGCTGCAGGATGGACTGCGGGCCGTCGGCCTGGCGCAGCATGGCCAGCAGCAGGTGCACGGGCTCGATGTAAGCGTGGTCATTGCCCAGCGCGAGGCTTTGGGCGTCGGCCAGGGCTTCCTGGAACTTGGTGGTGAGTTTGTCGAGACGCATGAACGGGCGCTCCGGAAAGAAGTGGATTGCCGGGCACATGGCGCCGGCTGAGCCGATTTCAAGGCAGCGGCACGGCCACCGCCTTGACCGGCGTCAAAGCCGCCAGTAGGCGTAGCCCCAGGCGGTGGTGAAGCCCAGGCGCTGGTAGAGGGAGAGCGCGGGCGCATTGCTGGCGTCCACCTGCAGGAACACGCGTTCGATGCCGCGGCCCCTTGCCTCCAGGGCCATGGCGCGCATCACGGCACCGGCCAGCCCGCGGCCCCGGTGGGCCGCCGCCGTGCGCATGCCGTGCACGCCGAGCCAGCCGTGGCCGTAACTTGCAGCGCCGCAGGCCAGCGTGGCGCCCTGCTCGCGCAGGCTCGCGTAACGTGTGCCGACCGCACGGGCCAGGGCGCGCGAGCGGCTGGCGCCGTCCACCGGGTCCAACCCTTCGCCCAGGAACATGGCCAGCCAGGCGGCGTCGGGCCGGTCTTGCAGCGCGGCCTCGGGCCCGGGCGTGGCGGGCAGGCGTTGGAGCAGATCGGCCACCGAACACACCTGCGTCAACGTGGGCTGGCGCCGCGTGAAGCCACGGCGCCCGAGCTCGACGTGAAAGGGGGTGAACGACGGCAGATCGGGCAGCCGCCACGCGGGCGCAAAGCCGCGTGCGCGGTAGCGCTCGATGTGGGTGTCGATCAGCGCAGGATCGGATTCGCCGTGCGAGAGCGGCACGGCGCACTGGGCGCGGCCCACCGTGCCCGGGTCCATCGGCAGCAGCCAGCCTGGCACGGTTTCATCAAGGTATTCGGGGGCCACCGCTTGAACGGTGGCGCGCTCCAGCGAATCGACGTCGGCGACGATCCGCGTGGGCATGGTGGCCGCTCAGGCGTTGCCGGCCTGGATACCCCAGCGCGCCAGGGCCGCGTCGTCGCTCACCCGGGCATCGACCCAGCGTGCACCCTCGGGCGTCTGTTCCTTCTTCCAGAACGGGGCCTGGGTCTTGAGGTAGTCCATCAGGAACTCGCAGGCCTGGAAGCTCTGGCCACGGTGTGCCGAACTGACGATGACGAGCACGATCTGGTCCAGCGGCTTGAGCGGGCCCACGCGGTGGATCACACGCGCGCCCAGGATGTCGAAGCGCTTGAAGGCCTCGTCGATCATGCCCTCGATGGCCTTCTCGGTCATGCCCGGGTAGTGCTCGAGCTCCATCGCGCTGACCGACTGTCCGTCATTGCGGTCCCTGACGGTGCCGATGAAGCTGCAGACCGCACCAATGCCCTTGTCCTGCAGGCGCAGCAGCGCCACTTCGGTGCTGAGATCGAAGTCGGCGATCTGGATGCTGACACGTGCCGACATGACCTCAGCCTCCCGTGACGGGAGGGAAGAAGGCAACCTCGGCGCCGTCGCTCAGCGCGGCAGACTCGTCGGCCATGGTCTGGTTGAGCGAGACGCGCACCGCACGGCCGCGCGCCAGCGCGTCGGCATGGGCGCCACCGCGGGCGATGAGTTCGTCGCGCAGCGCGGCCAGCGTGGTCGCCCCGGTGCTGATGCGCTCGGCGCCGGTGCCGATGGCCTCGCGGATGGAGGCGAAGTAGCGCAGCTGGATGGTGTTCATGCGAGCAGATCCGACAAAGCGATGTAGTGCACGGTGTCACCGGGCGCAATCGTGGCGCCGGCGGGGTTGTCGACCAGCCCGTCGGCCCACACGGTGGAGGTGAGCACGCCCGAGCTCTGGTTGGGGAACAGATCGAGCCCGCCTTGCGCATTGCGACGCACACGCAGGAACTCGCGGCGCTTGTCGGCGCGCGGCACGGCGAAATCGGCGCGCAACGGCATGGCTGGCGGCAGGCGCAGCGCCGCAGCGTCAGCCACGCCCTGCAGCTTGAGCAGGAAGGGCCGCACCAGCAGCAGGAAGGTCACGTAGCTCGACACCGGGTTGCCGGGCAGGCCGATGAAATGGCACATACCAGCCAACCCCGGGTCGCGGCGCACATGGCCGTAAGCGAAGGGCTTGCCCGGCTTCATGGCGATCTGCCAGAGGTCGAGCGCGCCAAGCTGCTGCACCGCGGGCTTGATGTGATCTTCCTCGCCCACCGAGACGCCGCCGCTGGTGAGGATGAGGTCGTGGTGGTCTGCTGCCGTCTTGAGCGCGGCCAGCGTGGCTTCGCGCTTGTCGGGCACGATGCCGAGATCGCTCACCTCGCAGCCAAAGCGCTGCAGCAGCGCGCGCAGGAAGAAGCGGTTGGAGTTGTAGATGGCGCCGGGCTTCATGGCCTCGGGCGGCACCTCGCCGGGCATCACGAGTTCGTCGCCGGTGGAAAACAGCGCCACGCGCGGGCGGCGCACCACGCGAAGGTGCGCCATGCCCAGGCTGGCCGCCAGCCCGAGCGCGGCTTCATCGAGCCGCTGGCCTTGCGCGAGCACCACGGCACCTTGCGTCACATCCTCGCCAGCCCGGCGCACCCACTGGCCGGGCCGCGGCAGGGTGTCGATGTGCACGGCATGGAAATCGCCGCCGACTTCGCGCGTGTCTTCCTGCATCACCACGGCGTCGGCGCCTTCGGGCATGGGCGCACCGGTGAAGATGCGCGCACAGGTGCCGGGCTTGAGCGGCGTGCCCGCATGGCCGGCCGGAATGCGCTGGCTCACCGGCAGCACGGCGCCCTTCGCCGCCACGTCGGCGCAGCGCAGCGCGTAGCCATCCATGGAGGAGTTGTCGTTCGGTGGCACCTGCAACGCGCTCACCAGGTCCTGCGCCAGCACGCGGCCGACGGCGTCGAAGGTGGGTACGGACTCGGTGTCACCCTCGGTCAGGGCCAGGGGTTCGGCGCTGCGGAGCAGGGCTGCGAGCGCGTCGTCCAGGGCCATCAGGGGGGCGCGCGCCGGGGGTTTCATGTCGCTTCGGGTCTTGTGTAGTGGAACCGGGTGGCATTGTCGACCAGCCACGCGGCGACGTCATCGGGCGCGTTCAAATCCAGCACGGGCCGTGCGGGTGGTTCGGGCAGGTGCGGGGCACTGTCGGTGGCGACGGCCAGCACCTGCGGCTGACCGGGGTAGATCACGGGCTGCCCGCTGGCCTCGCGCCAGACCTCGATCTTGGGCAGGCTGCTGCGCTTGAAGCCTTCGACCAGCACCCAGTCAACGCCTTCGCTCAAGCGCGCGATCAGGGCGTGCACATCGTGCTCGGTGCCGCCTTCGTACTCGCGCATGATGACCATCCGCCGGGGCGACGCTGCCACGATCTCGACCGCACCGGCCTCGCGATGGCGCCAGGTGTCCTTGCCGGGGTGGTCAATGTCGAAGTTGTGGTGCGCGTGCTTGATGACGGATACCCGAAAGCCGCGAAAGCGCAGCGCCGGGATGAGCTGTTCGACCAGCGTGGTCTTGCCCGAACCCGAGAAACCCGCGAAGCCGACGACGTGCATGCGATGCCGGCTCACGCGCAGTGTTCGGCGATGTACGCCTTGATGCGGGCCACGTCGGCAGGCATCACCTGCACCCGCTTGGGCAGGGCCTCGATGCCTGCGAACGCTGCCGGGCGCTCGGGCTCCTGGCCCAGCGCCTCGACGATGGTCTCGGCGAACTTGATCGGCAGCGCTGTCTCGAGCACCACCATCGGCACGCCTGGCGTGCGATGCTCGCGCGCCACCTTCACGCCGTCGGCGGTGTGGGTGTCGATCACCACGGCAAAACGGCACTCGACATCGCGGATGGTGGCCAGGCGGTCGGCGTGCGTGCTCTTGCCACTGAGGAAGCCGTACCGGCCCGCCGCATCGGCAAACACGGGGTCGGCGCTCAGGTCGAAGCGGCCGTCACGCGACAGCGCGTCGTGGAACAGCGCCTTGCAGCGCGTGGCATCGCGGCCCACGAGGTCGAACACGAAGCGCTCGAAATTGCTCGCCTTGGAGATGTCCATCGACGGGCTGGAGGTCTCGTGCGTGTCGGCGCTGCCGCGCACGCGGTACACACCGGTGCGGAAGAACTCGTCGAGCACGTCGTTCTCGTTGGTGGCCACCACCAGATGGGCGATCGGCAGGCCCATCTGGCGCGCCACATGGCCGGCGCAGACGTTGCCGAAGTTGCCGCTGGGCACGGTGAAGCTCACGCGCTGCGTGTCACCGGACGTCGCTTGAAAGTAGCCCGCGAAGTAATAGACCACCTGGGCCAGCAGGCGCGCCCAGTTGATCGAGTTGACGGTGCCGATCTTGTGAGCGCGTTTGAACGCCAGATCGTTGCTGACGGCCTTGACGATGTCCTGGCAATCGTCGAACACGCCTTCGACGGCGATGTTGTGGATGTTCGGGTCCATCAGGCTGAACATCTGCGCCTGCTGGAACGGGCTCATGCGCCCGTGCGGGCTGAGCATGAAGACGCGCACGCCGCGCTTGCCCTTCATGGCGTGTTCGGCCGCGCTGCCGGTGTCGCCGCTGGTGGCGCCCAGGATGTTGAGTTGCTCGCCGCGGCGGCCCAGTTCGTACTCGAACAGGTTGCCCAGCAACTGCATGGCCATGTCCTTGAACGCCAGCGTGGGGCCGTTGGACAAGGCCTCCAGATAGAAACCGGCCTGGCCCGAGTCGGGCGAGGGATCGTCAAGCTGCTTGAGCGGCACGATGGCCGGGTTGCCGAACACCGCCTCGGTGTAGGTACGCTCGCACAGCGCGCGCAAATCGTCGGCCGGGATGTCGTCGATGTAGAGCGAGAGGATCTCGAATGCCAGCGCGGCGTAGCCGCCAGGCCGGCCTTCACCGTACACCGCGCGCAAGCGCTGCAGGGCAGCAGCGTCGAGCTGCGGGTAGCGCTCGGGCAGGTACAGCCCGCCGTCGGGGGCCAGGCCCTCCAGAAGGATCTCGCAGAAGCGCTTGCGGTCGGGGTGACCGCGCGTGGAGAGATAGCGCATCAGTTCAGCTCTTCCTTGCGGATGCGCACGATGGGCGCCAGCACGGTGGGCAGCGCCTGCAGTTGTTCGAGCACCTCGTTCATGGTGCCTTCGCGGGTGTCGTGCGTCAGGATGATGAGGTCGGTGCTGGTGGCGCCCTCGCCGCCCACCTCGTCGGCCTCGCGCTGCAGCACGGCATCGATGCTGATGCCGCGCCCGGCCAGCAAGCCCGTGACCTGGGCCAGCACGCCGGCTTCGTCGGCCACGCGCAGGCGCAGGTAGTAGCTGGTCACCACCTCGCTCATGGGCAGCACGGCGACGTCGCTCATGGCGTCGGGCTGGAAGGCCAGGTGCGGGACGCGATGGTGCGGATCGGCCGTGTGCAGGCGCGTCACGTCCACCAGATCGGCGATGACGGCGCTGGCGGTGGGCTCGCTGCCAGCGCCCTTGCCGTAGTACAGCGTGGAGCCCACGGCGTCACCCTGCACCACCACGGCGTTCATGGCACCTTCCACATTGGCGATCAGGCGCTTCGCGGGCACCAGGCTCGGGTGCACACGCAGCTCGATGCCCTTGGCAGCGCGCTTGGTGATGCCCAGCAGCTTGATGCGGTAGCCCAGTTGCTCGGCGTAACGGATGTCGGTGGCCGAGAGCTTGGTGATGCCTTCGACGTAGGCCTTGTCGAACTGCACCGGAATGCCGAAGGCAATGGCGCTCATGATGGTCGCCTTGTGTGCCGCGTCCACGCCTTCGATGTCGAAGGTCGGGTCGGCCTCGGCGTAGCCCAGTCGTTGCGCCTCCTTGAGCACCACATCGAAGTCGAGCCCCTTGCCACGCATCTCGGAGAGGATGAAGTTCGTGGTGCCGTTGATGATGCCGGCGATCCACTGGATGCGGTTGGCGCTGAGGCCTTCGCGCAGCGCCTTGATGATGGGGATGCCGCCGGCCACCGCCGCTTCGAAGGCCACCATCACGCCGCGTTGCGACGCGGCTGCAAAGATCTCGGTGCCGTGCACCGCGAGCAGCGCCTTGTTCGCGGTGATCACGTGCTTGCCGGCCGAGATGGCCTCCATCACCAGCGCCTTGGCAATGCCGTAGCCGCCGATGAGCTCGATCACGATGTCGATGTCGGGGTTGGCGATGACCTCACGCGCATCGGCCACCACCTTCACGCCGTCACCGACCACCGAACGGGCGCGCGCCACGTCGAGGTCGGCCACCATGGTGATCTCGATGCCACGGCCGGCGCGGCGGCGGATCTCTTCCTGGTTGCGTTTGAGCACCTCGAAGGTGCCGCTGCCGACGGTGCCGATGCCGAGCAGGCCTGCTTGAATGGGTTTCATGGTGGGAAAGCGAAATGCGGAATCAGGTGCCGTGGCGTTTGCGCCAGTGTTCGAGGAATCTCGCGACGCGGCCGATGGCCTCGCGCAGATCGTCCTCGTGCGGCAGGAACACGATGCGGAAATGCTGGTTGTCCGGGAAGTTGAAGCCCGAGCCCTGCACCAGCATCACGCGGGTTTCCTGCAGGAGCTCCAGGAACATCTGCTGGTCGTCCTCGATCGGGTAGATCTTCGGATCGAGCCGCGGGAACATGTAGAGCGCGGCCTGCGGCTTCACGCACGTGACACCGGGAATGGCGGTGATGAGCTCGTGCGCGAGGTCGCGCTGGCGGCGCAGGCGGCCGCCCTCGGCCACGAGGTCGTTGATGCTCTGGTAACCACCCAGGGCGGTCTGGATCGCCCACTGACCCGGCACGTTGGCGCACAGGCGCATGTTCGAGAGCATGTTCAGGCCCTCGATGTAGTCCTTCGCGGGCTTCTTGTCGCCCGAGACCACCAGCCAGCCCGCGCGGTAGCCGCAGGAACGGTAGCTCTTGGACAGCGAATTGAACGTGAGCGTGAGCACATCCTCCGACAGGCTGGCGATCGGCACGTGTTTCACGCCGTCGTACAGGACCTTGTCGTAGACCTCGTCGGCGAAGATCACCAGCCCGTGCTCGCGCGCGATCGAAACGATCTGCTGCAGCAGCTCCTTCGGGTACAGGGCGCCCGTGGGGTTGTTCGGGTTGATGACCACAATGGCCTTGGTGGCCGGCGTGATCTTGCGGCGGATGTCATCCAGGTCGGGCATCCAGCCCTTGGACTCGTCGCACATGTAGTGCACCGGCGTGCCGCCCGACAGGCTGGCAGCAGCGGTCCAGAGCGGGTAGTCGGGCGCGGGCAGCAACACCTCGTCGCCGTCGTCCAGCAGCGCGTTGGTGGCCATCACGATGAGTTCGCTGGCGCCGTTGCCGAGGTAGATGTCGTCCAGCGTGACGCCCTTGATGCCCTGCAACTGGGTCTCGTGCATCACCGCCTTGCGTGCGGCAAAGATGCCCTTGCTGTCCGAGTAACCGGCCGAGTTTGGCAGGTTGCGGATCATGTCCTGCTGGATCTCCTCGGGCGCATCGAAGCCGAACACCGCGAGGTTGCCGATGTTGAGCTTGATGATCTTGTGGCCCTCTTCCTCCATCTGGCGCGCCGCATCCATGATCGGACCGCGGATGTCGTAGCAGACGTTGGCAAGCTTGGCGGATTTCTGGATGATCTTCAAAGTCCCTCCACGGCGGCGATCTGGCCGATGTGCCTGGCGATGTGTTTGGCGATGTGCCGGCAGCGCCCGGCGCGGTATCGGGGACGCTGCCAGGCCGCGGGCCCGGGGCTAAGATGCGCCCCTGCCACCCCGAGCAAACCGTCAATTTGACCACAGTTCCCCGGCCCGACCCGGCCGCTCGCCCCGCATGAAACTGCACGCCGACACCCCGCATCAACTCGCCATCACGGCCCTGGGCGAGGACTGGATCGCGGTCAATGGCGAGCGCCACACCAAGAGCCTGGTGCTCAGCGCATCCAGCGGGCTGCGGCACTGGCCCTGCGCCCGGTTCGAACTGCTGTCACATGAGCATTTCCACGAACTGATCGATGCCGGCGCCCAGCCGCCCGAGCTGGTGCTGTTCGGCAGCGGGCGGCGCCTGCGCTTCGTGTCGCCCGCACTGCTGCGCTCGTTGGTGGAACGCGGCATCGGCGTGGAGACCATGGACACGGCCGCGGCCTGCCGCACCTACAACATCCTGGCCGCCGAGGGCCGGCGGGTGACCGCGGCCCTGCTCCTGGAGGCCTGAGGGCCCCTCCGGGCGGGGGTGTGCGTTAGGCGTTAAAATAACGGGTTGTTGCCCGAGGCGGGCCCCGAATCCTTTCGGGTGACACGCCCGCCTTGTCAGGCAGCCGACGCTACACCATTCACTCAAACCAGGGGTCTCCACAGCATGGCCGTCGTTGTCAACAAACCCATCCCCGAGTTCGAATCCCAGGCCACGGGCGGCGTGAAAGTCAGCCACCAGAGCCACCTCGGGCAGACGCTGGTGCTGTATTTCTACCCCAAGGACAACACGCCCGGCTGCACCACCGAGGCCATGCAGTTCCGCGACAAGTACAAGGATTTCGTCAAGGCCGGCGCCCAGGTTTTCGGCGTTTCGCGCGACAACATGAAGTCGCACGATGACTTCAAGGCCAAGCTCGAGCTGCCTTTCGAGCTGATCGCCGACACCGAAGAAAAAATGTGCCACATGTTCGGTGTGGTCAAGAACAAGATCATGTACGGCAAGAAGGTCAAGGGCATCGAGCGCAGCACCTTCCTCATCGGCCCCGATGGCGTGCTGCGCCAGGAGTGGCGCGGTCTGAAAGTGCCCGGCCACGTCGAGGAAGTCCTCAAGGCCGTGAAGACCCTCAAGAAGGCCGCCTGAACCATCGTTGCAGCCTTGCAGCGACACCCCGGTCGACAGGGCTGGTGGTGTCGCAGGGAAGGTGCATAATGGATCGCATGTCTTCGGGCATCTCTCCCGTCCCCCGCAGCCTGCAACCGCTCCGCTGCCCGCAAAGCCGCCTGGTCCGCCTGGCGGCTTTTTGTTTTTTCGAGCCCGCGCGCTGAACGCCAAGCCCACATGCCACTGCCCCCCGCACCCACCAAACGCGCCGCCCTCCTCGCCCCCGACGCCTACTCGCTCAAAGCCTCAGACGCCCCGCTCGACGACCACGACGATCGCAGCGGCGGCCTGACCATCCTCCCGCTGGACGAACCCGCCGAATCCGCCGAACGCGCCAACGCCGTGACCGAGCCTGCGCAGGGCCGCGGCCGCAGGCGCAGCAGGCCGGCCAATCCGGCACCTGCCACCGCGCCGGCGCCAACGCACGCACCGGCCGCAGCCCCCGCGCAGGCACCACGCGCCCGCTCCCAGGCCCGCATCAACGAGGCGCCGCGCCAGGCACCGGCCACCGTGCCGGCCGCCGCGGCAGCGCCCGCTGCGGCGCCACGCCGCCGCCACAGCGGCAAGGGGCCGGCCGGCGGCCCGGCGCGGCTGTTCGTGCTCGACACCAACGTGCTGCTGCACGACCCCATGAGCCTGTTCCGCTTCGAGGAACACGACATCTACCTGCCGATGATCGTGCTCGAGGAGCTCGACGGTCACAAGAAGGGCATGACGGAGGTGGCCCGCAATGGCCGCCAGACCAGCCGCAACCTCGATGCCCTGGCCGCGCAGGTCGGCGGCGACATGACCAAGGGTCTGAAGCTCTCGGCCACCGGCCACCAGTCGGCGCGCGGGCTGCTCTTCTTCCAGACCGAGCCACTGGCGAGCGACCTGCCCACCAGCCTGCCCCAGGGCAAGGCAGACAACCAGATCCTGGGCGTGGTCGCCGGCCTGCGGCAACGCCACCCCGAGCGCGAGGTCATCCTGGTGTCCAAGGACATCAACATGCGCGTGAAGGCACGCGCGCTGGGCCTGCCCGCCGAAGACTACGAAAACGACAAGACGCTGGACGACGGCGAGCTGCTCTACGCGGGATCGCTGGCGCTGCCGCAGGATTTCTGGACGCGCCAGAGCAAGACGATCGAGAGCTGGCAAAGCGGCAGCCACACCTTCTACCGCGTCAGCGGACCGGCGGTGAGCCAGTTCTTCATCAACCAGTTCGTCTATTTCGAGGCGCCCGGCGAGCCCTCGCTGTACGCACGCGTCACCGAAATCCGCGACAAGACCGCGGTGCTCAAGACGCTGAAGGACTACACCCACCTCAAGAACGCCGTGTGGGGCGTGACCAGCCGCAACCGCGAGCAGAACTTCGCGCTCAACCTGCTGATGGACCCCGAGGTCGACTTCGTCACACTGGCGGGGACGGCCGGCACCGGCAAGACACTGATGGCCCTGGCCGCCGGGCTCACGCAGGTGCTCGACGACCGCCGCTACACCGAAATCATCATGACCCGCGCCACCGTGAGCGTGGGCGAGGACATCGGCTTCCTGCCCGGCACCGAAGAGGAAAAGATGGGCCCCTGGATGGGTGCGCTGGACGACAACCTCGAGTTCCTGGCCAAGGGTGACGGCGGCAACGCGGGCGAATGGGGCCGCGCGGCCACCAACGAGCTGATCCGCAGCCGCATCAAGGTCAAGAGCATGAACTTCATGCGCGGGCGCACGTTCATGAACAAGTACGTGATCATCGACGAGGCGCAGAACCTCACGCCCAAGCAGATGAAGACGCTGATCACGCGCGCCGGCCCAGGCACCAAGATCATCTGCATGGGCAACCTGGCGCAGATCGATACGCCCTACCTCACCGAAGGCTCCTCGGGCCTGACCTACGCGGTGGACCGCTTCAAGGGTTGGCCGCATGGCGGGCACATCACGCTGGCGCGGGGTGAACGCTCGCGGCTGGCGGACTTTGCAAGTGAGGTTCTGTAACTCCCCCCTGCGCCGCTGACGCGGCTTCCCCCCTCTCTGGCGCGCCGCTATGCGGCGCTTGGAGGGGGGACGGCACCAGTGGCCCGGCGAAGCCGGTTCCACGGTGCCCCTGGTTCAAGGCACGCCGTGCGATGCGCATTGCCGATCCGCGCAGCGAAGCAAAGCTGCGAACGAAGTGTCCCGCCAGCCCAGGGCGCCCACGGAACCGGCTCCGCCGGGCCGTAGGGTGCGTCCCCCCTCCAAGCGCCGCATAGCGGCGCGCCAGAGAGGGGGGAAGCCGCGTCAGCGGCGCAGGGGGGAGTTTCTAGTAATCGCCTCCGCCGGCAAGCGATTCGAAGCGCGTGAGCATGTTCAGGAACGCGAGCTTGACCACGCCCGTCGGCCCGTTGCGTTGCTTGCCGATGATGATCTCGGCCACGCCGGGTTCCTTGCAGGCGTCCTTGGTGTAGTACTCGTCGCGGTAGATGAACATGATGATGTCCGCGTCCTGCTCGATGGCGCCCGATTCGCGCAGGTCGCTCATCATGGGGCGCTTGTCGGTGCGTTGCTCGACCGAGCGGTTGAGCTGCGACAACGCGATCACCGGGCACTGCAGTTCCTTGGCCAGCATCTTCAGGCCGCGCGAGATCTCGCCCAGTTCGGTGGCGCGGTTGTCGCCGTCGCTGCTGGAGCCGCTCATGAGCTGCAGGTAGTCGACCACGATGAGCCCGAGCTTGCCGCACTGGCGGGCCAGGCGGCGCGCATTGGCGCGCAGCTCACTGGGCGTGAGGCCGGGCGTCTCGTCGATGTGCAGCGAGACGTTGCGCAAGCGCTCGATGGCCTCGGTCAGGCGTGGCCACTCCTCGTCGGTGAGCTTGCCGGTGCGCAGATGGCTCTGGTTGATGCGCCCGATGGAGCCGACGATACGCACCGCCAGCTGGGACGCCCCCATTTCCATCGAGAACACCGCCACCGGCAGGCCCTCGTTGAGTGCCACGTGTTCGGCGATGTTGATGGCGAACGCCGTCTTGCCCATCGACGGACGCGCGGCGAGCACGATCAGGTCACCGGCCTGCAGGCCGGCGGTCATGCGATCGAGATCGATGAAGCCGGTGGGCACCCCCGTCACATCGTTCGGGTTGTCGGCCATTTCCTGCACGCGATCGAGCAGGTCGACCACCAGCCGGTCCATCGACTGGAAGCCTTCCTTCATGCGCGAGCCTTCCTCGCCGATGTGGAAGATCTTCTGCTCGGCTTCATCGAGGATCTTGGCAACCGGCCTGCCCTGCGGGTTGAACGCAGCGGTGGCGATCTCGTCGCTCGCGGCCACGAGCTTGCGCAGCACCGCGCGCTCGCGAACGATCTCGGCGTAGCGGCGGATGTTGGCCGCGCTGGGCACGTACTGGGCCAGCGAGTTCAGGTAGGCCAGGCCACCGGCCTCGTCGGCCTTGCCCAGGTTCTGCAGGTGTTCGAACACCGTCACCACGTCGGCCGGCTTGCCGGCATTGACCAGCGTGGCAACGGCCGAGTACGTCAGGCGATGTTCGTAGCGGTAGAAATCGGAATCGTTGACGAGGTCGGCCACGCGATCCCAGGCGCCGTTGTCGAGCAACAGGCCACCCAGCACGCTGGATTCGGCCTCGATGGAATGCGGGGGGACACGAAGCTGCGCGATCTGCCGATCGCTGCTCTCGTCGAGGCCGTGGCCGAGGTCGGGAAAGGGGCTGGAAAAAGCGGTGGACATGCGGGGTGCGGGGAAAAGAGCATGGTACGCCCGCGACCCGGCCGAGTCATGGGACAACCCTGTGGAAAACCGGTGGGATTGCGGTGCATCGTCTGGGCGGCACCCAAAGAAAAAGCCGCTGCCCGAAGACAGCGGCTTTTCGGGGCGGGCCAGCCGGCCCGCGCAGGATCAGGCGGTTTCGCCGAGCACCGAGACGGCCACGTCCACCGTGACATCGGTGTGCAGGTTGACCTGCACGGTGTAGTCGCCAACGGTCTTGAGCGGACCGTTGGGCATGCGCACCTGGGCCTTCACCACTTCCTTGAAGCCCAGCTTGTGCAGCTCGTCGGCCACGTCGTGGTTGGTCACGGAGCCGAACAGGCGGCCGTCCACGCCGGCCTTCTGGGTCAGCTTGAGGTTGGTGGCCGCGAGCTTTTCGCCCATGGCCTGGGCGGCAGCCAGCTTGGCAGCGGCGGCTTTCTCCAGCTCGGCGCGGCGGGCTTCGAAGGCCGCCAGGGCGTCCTTCGTGGCACGGCGGGCGAGACCGCAGGGGATCAGGAAGTTGCGGGCGTAGCCGTCCTTGACCTTCACCACGTCGCCGAGGCTGCCGAGGTTGGTCACTTTCTCGAGAAGAATCACTTGCATGTCGGGCTCCTCAATCAGACGCGGTGCTGGTCGCTGTACGGCAGCATGGCCAGGAAACGCGCGCGCTTGATGGCGGTGGTCACCTGGCGCTGGTAGATGGCGCGGGTGCCGGTCAGGCGGGCCGGGATGATCTTGCCGTTCTCGGAGATGAAGTCGCGCAGGACGTCAACGTCCTTGTAGTCGACTTCCTCGACCTTGGCGACGGTGAAGCGGCAGAAACGCTTGCGCTTGAACAACAGCGATTGCGTGTTGCGCTTGGGGCGCTTGTCTTTGTTGAAACGCTTGGGTGCAGCCATGATGGGCCTTTCCTATGTCTTGCTGAATGCTTGGATGTGGAACACCACGCCTTTGCCGGTGCGTGCGCTCGCGAGGAATCCGTCGAAGTTGCCAGCGTCGTTCAAGGCCTGCTTCTGCAGGGCTTCGGCGAGTGCGCCGAAAGCCACGGCCTTGAGCTGGAGCTTGACGGTCCGGGGCGTGTCCAGTTCGGTCTGCTGTGACTCGTGTTCGAGCACGAGGTTGAGCACCGGAATGCCTGCCGGGGTGTAGCGCAGGGATTGCACCTGCACCACGACGGCCTGCAACTGGAGACGGTTCACCCGGTTTCCGCGAGCCTCACGCCTGGGGCGTCAGGCGGCCTGCTCCTGCGACTGCTGGGCCTTGCGGGCCTCTTCGCGCTCGACCGTCTTCATCATGGCCGACGGGCCAGTCTCGGCCTTCTTGCGCTGAACGGTCAGGTGGCGCAGCACGGCGTCGTTGAACTTGAAGGCGTGCTCGAGTTCGTCCATCACGGCCTGACCGGCTTCGATGTTGACGCACAGGTAGTGGGCCTTGGACAGCTTGTTGATCTGGTAGGCCAGTTGACGGCGGCCCCAGTCTTCAACGCGGTGGATCTTGCCGCCGCCGGCGGTGATCATGCCCTTGTAGCGTTCCAGCATGGCCGGAACCTGCTCGCTCTGATCCGGGTGGATCAGCAAGACGATTTCATAGTGACGCATGGACTCTCCTTGTGGATGCCCCCGGCCGACCGGAAAATCCCTGGCCGGGGAGGTTGACAGCTGCCCCCAGGCGTCAGCAGGGGTGCAGCAAGGCAAGCCCGCGATTATACAAAAGTAAAAGGGCCCGGCTTCCTTTTGGAGGCCGGGCCCGGGAGTCACCCGCCAGGCGGGTGGCTCAAGCGTCGGTCAGACGCGGATCAGGACATCTTCAGGTTGGGGTAGCGCACGTGCTCCACCAGTTCCTGGATCTTCTTGCTCGGCGCCGGGGTCACCAGGCTGACCAGAACGATCACCGCGATACCCACGGGCACGCCGAAGATACCGGCCGAGATCGGCTGGATGCCCCACCACAGTTCCACCGGCGAGGTCACGCCGAACACGCCGCGCAGCCAGGGCTGGGTCGTGACCATGTAGTAGAAGGTGATGCCCAGGCCGGCGATCATGCCCAGCGAGGCAGCGATGCCGGTGGCGCGCTTCCAGAAGATGCCGAGCACCAGGGCCGGGAAGAACGCCGCCGCCGCGAACGAGAACGCCGCAGAGACCAGGAACAGGATGTCGGCCGGCTTCTGGGCCGCCACGTAGGCAGCGGCCAGGGCCACGATCAGCAGCAGCGTCTTGGAGATCGTGACGCGGCGAGCCGTCGAGGCGTTGGGGTCGATCATCTTGTAGTACAGGTCGTGCGAGAGCGCGTTGGCGATCGTCAGCAGCAGGCCGTCCGCGGTGGACAGCGCCGCCGCCAGACCACCGGCCGCCACGAGACCGGAGACCACGTACGGCAGGCCACCGATGGCGGGGGTTGCCAGCACGATGATGTCACCGCCGATGCTCATCTCGTTGAGCTGCAGGATGCCGTCCTTGTTGACGTCGGTCACCGACAGCAGGGTCGGGTCGACGCGGTTCCAGGCCGAAATCCATTCGGGCAGGTTGTTGAACGGTGTGCCCACCACAAGGTTGAACACCTCGAACTTGACCAGCACCGCCAGCGCAGGCGCCGTGAAGTACAGCAGGAAGATGAAGAACAGCGACCAGGTCACGGACTGACGTGCTTCCTTCACCGAGGGCACGGTGTAGTAGCGCATCAGGATGTGCGGCAGCGCAGCGGTGCCCACCATCAGGCAGAAGATGAGCGCCAGGAAGTTGCGACGCGACTCGTTGAAGGTCTTCTGCGCAGCGGCGTCGCCGTTCGGGTCACCCGCGAACTGGGCGGCGTGGCGCGGCATGCCGTTGAGGGGTCGGGTCTTGGCGTCCGCTGCGGCCTTGGCCCGGGTCCAGGCTGCCTTGGCGGCATCCGGGTCCTTCGGCAGGTCGGCCAGCGTCTTCTCGGCGGCCGCGATGTCGGCGCTCGGGGCGTTGGTGGCGCGCAGGTCGGTCAGGGCCTTCTCGGCGGCTGCCTTGTCGGCAGCCAGCGCAGCGGCCGGATCCTTCAGCTTCTCGGCCAGCGCGTCCGAGCGGGCCTTGAACACGGCACGAACCTCGAGCTCCTTCGGATCGTTGATCAGGCGTTGCTCGGCCTCGGTGACCTTGACCAGTTGCTGGCCATAGATCAGCTGCGGCACGGGCACGTTGGTCTGCTTCACCGACAGCCACACCACGGGGATCATGTAGGCAATGATCAGGATGATGTACTGGGCCACCTGCGTCCAGGTCACCGCGCGCATGCCACCCAGGAACGAGCACACCAGAATGCCGCCGAGACCCAGGAAGACCCCGAGTTCGAAGGCCACACCCGTGAGACGGGCGGTGATGATGCCCACGCCGTAGATCTGCGCCACCACGTAGGTGAAGGAGCAGAGGATGGCGGCGAAGATGCCCAGGAAACGCGGCAGGTTGCCGCCATAGCGCTCACCCAGGAAGTCGGGGATGGTGAACTGGCCGAACTTGCGCAGGTAGGGCGCAAGGAACAGCGCCACCAGGCAGTAGCCACCCGTCCAGCCCATGATGAAGGCCAGACCGCCATAGCCCGAGAGGTACAGCGTACCGGCCATGCCGATGAAGGACGCGGCCGACATCCAGTCCGCGCCCGTGGCCATGCCGTTGTACACGGCTGGCACGCGACGCCCGGCCACGTAGTACTCGGCCGCGTCGGTGGTGCGGCTCATGATGCCGATGCCGGCGTACAACGCGATGGTGGCGATCAGGAAGATGAAGCCGATCCACTCACGCGACAGCCCGAGCTGCTCGAGGATGGCCAGGGCAATCACGAAGACGAAGAAGCCGCCCGTGTACCACTTGTAGACCTTGCCGAGCTGCTTCTTGAACGCAGCATTGCCGGCGGCACCGCCGCCAGTGCCTGTTTCAAACATGCCTGCCATGGTTCACTCCTCGCTTTCTTCGACACCGTGCTCGATGTCTAGCTTGTTCATGTACCAGGCGTAGTAGCCGATGATGGCCACATAGACCACCAACGCGCCTTGTGCGCCCATCCAGAAACTGAACGGCCAACCAAAGAAGTTGAAGCTCAGATCCCTGGCGAAGTAGCTCACCACGAACGTCACAACGAACCAGATTGCAAGCAATATGGCCGTGATGTTGAGGTTCTTCCGCCAGTATTGGCGGTGCTTTTCTGACAATTGCATCGCATCGACCTCCATCAACAAGACCCTCTCGGGCACATCACGGACACCACCGTCTCCTCAGGGCGGCCTGCAACCGGTCCGTGTTTTCGGCGCCCGGCTTGCGCCGGATGCCCCTTTTGTCAGCCACCCGGGTGCAACGCGAGACGATCAGGACTGGGGTTGAACCAGTCCGGTCTCGCGTTCCAGCTGGGCGGCCACCTTGGGCTCGAACTTGCGCAGGTGGCGAATGATCTTCGCCGCCTCCTCAGGCTCTTGCCGATCGACATGAACCCGCGCGAGCTGATACCAGCCGTACGGGCTCATGGGCTGCAGTTGGGTGTTGCGCTTGAGCGCGACCACGGCGTCGTCGAAGCGCCGCTGGCGGATCAGGCACAAGGCCAGGCCATACCAGGCCCGGTCGAATTTCTCGTCGATGGCGATCGCCTGGCGAAAGGCCTGCTCGGCCTCGTCGATGCGGCCAAGCTCTTCGCGCAGGAAGCCCAGGTTGAACCAGCCGGGCGCGTGTTGCGGCTGGATGGCGACCACGCGTTCGAGCGCCGCCACAGCGCCTTCGCGATCGCCGAGCGATGACAACAGGTGTGCGCGCGAAGCGAGCGCGTAGATGTCGTCCGGGTCGAGCGCGAGCAAGGTGTCCACGCGTTCGAGCGCCGCCTTGCGCCGGTTGAACACCAGCAGCAGACGCACCTGCCAACGCAGCAGCCAGCGATTGAAGGTGTCGTTCATTTGCAAAGCTCCACACCGATCTGCAGGCAATGCTGGATGCGCAAGGCCGTGACCACGATCCAGGTGAAGGCCAGCACCAGGAAAGCCACCACCGGCACGTGCCGGTCGATCACGATGCTGCGCGGCGTGATGAGGCGGGCCAGCAACACGAAGGGACGGCCGACCTGTGCCAGCACCTGGTAGAAAAAATTCTGTTCGCGCTTGGCGCCGGCCAGCAAGCCCAGCACCCATTGGCCAAACAGCGCCATCAGCGCGATCTCGCACACGAGCTTGACGATGGAGAGGAATAGCAGCATCGAAAGGGGTGCCCTGAAGTTGCCGCGATTCTTGGCCGGCAACTTACCGCCCTCTTACAAACGCTGACAGCTGCGCCCCGTGGCAGGTCAAACCCTGTCGGGGTTTTCCCGGGGACACGACATCCGGTGCGCTCGATGACGCCCTATGACCTACAAAACAAGAACGGCCGGGTAGCCGGCCGTTCTTGTGCAGTGCGCAAGTGCGCGATCAGGTGCCCGCCAGCAACTGCCAGGTCTCGACCACCGTGTCGGGGTTCAGCGAGATCGAGCTGATGCCCTCGTCGCGCAGCCATTGCGCGAAGTCGGGGTGGTCGCTGGGGCCCTGGCCGCAAATGCCGACGTACTTGCCTTCGGCCTTGCAGGCATTGATGGCCAGTTGCAGCAGCGCACGCACCGCAGGGTCGCGCTCGTCGAAATCGTGCGCGAGCAGCTCCAGGCCCGAGTCGCGGTCGAGGCCGAGCGTGAGTTGCGTCAAGTCGTTCGAGCCGATCGAGAAGCCGTCGAAGAACTGCAGGAAGTCCTTGGCCAGCACCGCGTTGCTGGGGATCTCGCACATCATGATGAGCTTGAGGTCTTTCTCGCCGCGCTTCAAACCCTGGGCCGACAGCAACTCGGTCACGCGCTGCGCCTGCGCCAGCGTGCGCACGAAGGGCACCATCACCTGCACGTTGGTCAGGCCCATGTCCTCGCGCACGCGCTTGAGCGCTTCGCACTCCATGGCAAAGGCCTCGGCGAAATCGGCGCTGATGTAGCGCGCTGCACCGCGAAAGCCGAGCATGGGGTTCTCTTCATCGGGCTCGTAGCGCGAGCCGCCCACCAGCTTGCGGTATTCGTTGCTCTTGAAGTCCGACAGGCGGACGATGACCGGCTTGGGCCAGAACGCCGCCGCGATGGTGGCCACGCCCTCGGCCACCTTGTCGACGTAGAACGCGCGCGGCGATGCGTGACCGCGCGCCACCGACTCCACCGCCTTCTTCAGATCGGCATCGACCTGCGGGTAGTCGAGGATGGCCTTGGGGTGCACGCCGATGTTGTTGTTGATGATGAATTCCAGCCGCGCGAGACCCACACCGGCGTTGGGAATCTGGGCGAAGTCGAAGGCAAGCTGGGGGTTGCCCACGTTCATCATGATCTTCACGTCCATCGCGGGCATCTCGCCGCGCTGCACTTCGGTGATCTCGGTTTCGAGCAGGCCGTCGTAGATGTTGCCGGTGTCGCCCTCGGCGCAGCTCACGGTGACGAGCGTGCCTTCCTTGAGCGTGTCGGTGGCGTCGCCGCAGCCCACCACGGCCGGGATGCCGAGCTCGCGCGCGATGATGGCCGCGTGGCAGGTGCGCCCGCCGCGGTTGGTGACGATGGCGCTGGCCCGCTTCATCACCGGCTCCCAGTTCGGGTCGGTCATGTCGGTCACGAGCACGTCGCCGGGCTGGACCTTGTCCATCTCGCTGATGTTGTGCACCAGGCGCACCGGGCCGGTGCCCACCTTCTGGCCGATGGCGCGCCCGCTGGCCAGCACCGCGCCCTTGCCCTTGAGCTTGTAGCGCACCTCGGTCTTGCCGGCGTTCTGGCTCTTCACCGTTTCGGGCCGCGCCTGCAGGATGTAGAGCTGGCCATCGGTGCCGTCCTTGCCCCACTCGATGTCCATCGGGCGGCCGTAGTGCTGCTCGATCACGAGCGCGTATTGCGCCAGTTGCTGCACCTCGGCTTCGCTCAGGCTGTAGCGGTTGCGCTGCTCCACCGGCACGTCCACGGTCTTGACGAGCTTGCCGGTTGCGGCCTTTTCCTGCGGCGAGCTGAACACCATCTGGATCAGCTTGGAGCCCAGGTTGCGGCGGATCACGGCGCGCTTGCCGGCCTTGAGCATGGGCTTGTGCACATAGAACTCATCGGGATTGACCGCGCCCTGCACCACCGTCTCGCCCAGGCCGAAACTGCTGGTGATGAAGACCACGTCCTCGAACCCGCTCTCGGTGTCGATGGTGAACATCACGCCCGCGGCACCGAGGTCGGAGCGCACCATGCGCTGCACCCCGGCCGACAGCGCCACGTCGGCGTGGGCGAAGCCTTTGTGCACGCGATAGCTGATCGCGCGGTCGTTGTAGAGGCTGGCAAACACCTCCTTCATCTTGTGCAGCACGTCCTCGATGCCGACCACGTTGAGAAACGTCTCTTGCTGGCCAGCGAACGAGGCGTCGGGCAGGTCCTCGGCGGTGGCCGAGGAACGCACGGCAAACGACGCCTGGTCGTTGCCGGCGCTCAGCGTGGCAAAGGCCTCGCGGATCGCCTTCTCAAGGTCGGCCGGGAACGGCTGGGCCTCGACCCAGCCCCGGATTTCGGCACCGGCGGCAGCCAGTGCGCGCACGTCTTCGGTGTCCAGCGCGGCCAGGCGCGCGTTGATGCGATCCGTGAGGCCGCCGTGCTGCAGGAACTCGCGGAAGGCATGCGCCGTGGTGGCAAAGCCCGTGGGCACCTTCACCCCGCTGGGCAATTGCGAAATCATCTCGCCAAGACTGGCGTTCTTGCCGCCGACCGACTCGACGTCGGTCATCCGCAATTTTTCGAAGGGCACGACCAGGGCGGTCGGCTCGAACAGGTTGGACATGGAAAGGCTCCTGAGGTTGAAAAACCGGGGGCTCCATGCGCCAGCGCGTGACCTGTGGTTCTGTTGTGGGTCGGCCGCCAGGCAGGGCAGAAATTCGGTTGCGCAGCGCACCGGATAATGGCCGCGACGCAAAACTGGTGATTGTAAGGACGGCACCCTCATGCCCCACAGAACGGTCTTCTTCGTCTCCGACGGCACCGGCATCACGGCCGAAACCTTCGGCAACGCCATCCTGGCGCAATTCGAGGCGCAGCTTCGCCGCGTGCGGCTGCCCTTCCTGGACAGCGTGGACAAGGCCCACCAGGCGGTGCGCCAGATCAATCACACGGCGGAGGTGGAAGGCAAGCGCCCGCTGGTGTTCACCACGGTGGCCAACGACGAAGTGCTGGCGGTGTTCGAAAGCCACTGCCGCGGCATGCTGCTCGACATGTTCGCCACCTTCGTGCAACCGCTGGAGGTGGAACTGGGCATCAAGAGCAACCACCGCGTCGGGCGTTTCTCCGACGCGTCCAAGAGCAAGGCCTACAACGACCGCATCGAGGCCATCAACTTCTCGCTGGAGCACGACGACGGCCAGAGCCACAAGGACCTGGAGGCGTCCGATGTGATCCTGGTCGGCGTGAGCCGCAGCGGCAAGACGCCGACCTCGCTCTACCTGGCCATGCAGTACGGCCTCAAGGCCTCGAACTACCCGCTCATCCCCGAGGACTTCGAGCGCCGCAAGCTGCCGCCGGCGCTGTTGCCGCACCGCAAGAAGATCTTCGGCCTCACGATCGCGCCCGAGCGTTTGAGCGAGATCCGCAACGAGCGGCGTCCGAATTCGCGCTACGCCAGCCTGGAGAACTGCCGCGTTGAAGTCTCCGAGGCCGAATCGATGATGCGCCGCGAAGGCATCCGCTGGCTCTCCACCACCACCAAGTCGATCGAGGAGATCGCCACCACCATCCTGCAGGAGCTGCGGCCGGAGCGGCTTGAATACTGAGCCGGTTTTCATTCATGTTTGGGACACGACTTAAGTCATGTGATTGACATTCCTTTGCCCGCCCCACCAGAATTCGTGACGCAGTTCACGTTCGTCAACCAGGTTCAGGGGGCGCCATGGCGAAGAAGGACAAGGCCGGGAAACCGCCATCTAAGCAGTCCGCAATCAACGCCTCGAAAGCCCGGGGGCTGTCGCTGCACATCGGCATCAACGAGGTCAGTGCCAACGCCTATGCCGGCTGGACCGGCCCGCTCGCCGCCTGCGAGTTCGACGCCCACGACATGAGCGCGCTGGCGCGTGCGTGCGGCTTCGAACCCACCACCCTCATCACCCGCCAGGCCACACGCGCGGCCACGCTCGCGGCGCTGCGCAAGGCAGCCAGGGGCCTGCAGGCGGGCGATGCCTTCTTCCTCAGCTTCTCGGGGCACGGCGGCCAGATCGACGACACCTCGGGCGATGAAGACGACAAACTCGACGAGACCTGGTGCCTCTACGACGGCCAGCTCATCGACGACGAGCTGTACTACGAACTGAGCCGCTTCGCTGAAGGCGTGCGCGTGCTCGTGCTCTCCGACAGCTGCCACAGCGGCAACGTCACGCGCGCACCCAGTCCCGGCGAAACCACTGCCGCCGCGCGGCCGCGCATCATGCCGCGCGCCGTGGGGCGGCGCGTGTACCAGCAACACAAGGCCTTCTATGACAACCTGCAGCGCGAGGTGGCCAAGGCGGCCGGCCACGCCAGGGTCGACCCCGACACGGCGCTGGCCGCCGTGGCGGTGAGCCAGCGCCTCACCGCCATCGTGAAGCACTTCAAGCCCGCGGTGGTCCTGATCTCGGGCTGCCAGGACAACCAGTTCTCCATGGACGGCGACAACAACGGTGCGTTCACCGAACAGGTGCTGCGGGTGTGGAACGAAGGCCGGTTCAAGGGCAGCCTCGCCCAGTTCCACGCCCGGGTGCGCAATGCATTGCCGCCAACCCAGTCGCCCAACCTGTTCGCGCTTGGCCCGGCAGCGGGGTTTCTGCAGCAGGCACCGTTCACGCCCTGACGCCATTGCGGCGCGACTGGCCGCGGGGCGTGGCCAGGTATCCCCGACGCCCCCGATGTGCGGAGGGCACATGCTCAGGATCGAGAACCACCGACTCATCGGCAGCGGCGTGAGCCAGCAACCCACACCCAACACCGGCGGTGTGCTCAAGCCGCGCTTCGTGGTGCTGCACTACACCGCCGGGCGCGACACCGACAGCGCTGTGAGGTCGCTGTGCGCACGCAAACCCCAGGGCAACGCCTCGGCGCACATCGTGCTCGGCCGCGACGGGCGCATCGTGCAACTGGCGCCCTTCAACGTGGTCACCTGGCACGCCGGCGTGAGCAACTGGGCCGGCCTCAACGGCCTCAACCCGTTCGCCATCGGCATCGAGATGGACAACGCCGGCCTGCTGCACCGCGAGGGCGATCGTTGCGTGGCCTGGTTCGGCAAGCCCTACCCCGACAGCGACGTGCTGGTGGCCGAGCACAGGCACGGCGGCGGCGTGCGCCACTGGCACACCTACAGCGAGGTGCAGATCACGCGCGCGCTCGAACTCTGCGAAGCGCTCGCCGCGCACTACGGCATCGAGGACATCCTGGGCCACGAGGACATCGCGCGCGGACGCAAGGTGGACCCCGGCCCCGCCTTCCCGCTCGATGCGGTGCGCAGCCGCGCGCTGGGCCGTGGCAGCGACGCGCCGCCGCGCCTGGTGGTGGCCGCCCCCAGCCTGAACATCCGCGGCGGACCGGGCGCCGAACACGCCAAGGTGGCGCCGGCACTCAAACGCGGTGCCGAGCTCATCCTGCTCGAAGCGCAGGACCGCTGGAGCCGCGTGGCCGTGGTGGGCGTGACGGACCTCGAAGGCTGGGTCTGCAACGACTTCGTGGAGCGCCAGGCCGTGCCGCGCGCGGGGCCCACCGCCCTGCACCGCTCGCAACGCCAGGTACCCGCCATCGCGGCGCGTCGGCGCACACGCACGGCGGCCAGCGCCGCGCGCAAGGCGCCCGCCAAAGCCCGCACCACCCGCCAACGCTGAGGTTGCCATGACCACCACCGCCCCGGACAGCTTCGTCTTCGTCGTCCAGGGGCACCCTGCCCCGGCCGCTGCCACGCGCGGCACCGGCGTGAGCGCCGCGCGCAGCCCGCTCGGTACACGGGGCCAGGTGCTGCAGCGGGTGCACGTGGGCGCGGTGCGCGGCACCGGTCAGGCGGTGCGCCTGGTCGCGCGCGCCGGGCAGGACGCGGTGGTGCTGCACATCGCCAACGGCCCTGCGCTGGTGCTGCACCCGCAGACCGCCCTGGCGCTGATGCGCGCACAGGGCGGCGCCGTGCGCGGTGCCGGCGCCGAGATCGCGATACCGGCGCAACTGAGCTGGCCCGGCCTGGAGCAGCGCGGCACCACACGCGGCCGGCTGGGCAGCGTGCTGTTGTCGGCGGTGGAGGTGATCACCGGTATCGCACTGGAGCCCGCCGCCCGCCTGACGGCGCGCAAGATCGCGCAAAAGCTCGACGACCAGGTCGACCCGGGCGTCTACGCGCTCAACGCGCAATCGCTGGCCGCGCCGCTCAAAGGCCAGCCGAAGCTCCAACGCATTCCCGTCGCCAGCGACGGTGGCCCGATGCTGGTGCTGCTGCACGGCACCTTCTCCGAAACCCACGGCACCTTCGGCAAGCTCTGGCAGCACCACCCACAACGCGTGCGCGAGCTGTTCGGCCACTACGGCGGGCGCGTCTATGGCCTGGACCACCCGACCCTGGGCGCCAGCCCGATCGACAACGCCGTGCTGCTGGCCCGCGCCTTGCCGCGAGGCGCGCGCGTGCACCTGCTCACGCACTCGCGCGGCGGCCTGGTGGGTGAGGTGCTGGCGCGGGTGTGCGCGAACCCCGAACTAGACGAAGCCGCACTGACACCGTTCAAGGGCAGCGAGCACCGAAGCCAGTTGCGCGCGCTGCGCGAGCTCGCGACCGAGCTCAAGGGCCGCGACATCCGCATCGAGCGCATGGTGCGCGTGGCCTGCCCCGCACGCGGCACGCTGCTGGCCTCGAAACGGCTCGACGCCTACGTGTCGGTGCTCAAGTGGACACTGGAACTCGCCGGTGTGCCGGTGGCGCCGCGCCTGCTCGAATTTCTGGGCGAAGTGGCCAGCCAGCGCACCGACCCGGCCCTGCTGCCCGGCCTGGAGGCGATGACGCCCGACAGCCCGCTGGTGCAGTGGCTGCACACGCCGGACCGTAGCGGGCCGCTGCCGGGGCAGATTGCGGGTCAATTGCGTGTCGTGGCCGGCGACATCGAGGGCGACTCGGTGATGTCCTGGGTGAAAACGCTGCTGGCCGATGCCTTCTATTGGACCGACAACGACCTCGTGGTGCAGACGCGCTCCATGTACGGCGGTTCGCCGCGCGCGCCCGGCGGCGCACACCCCGGCGCCAGCTTCGTGCTCGAACGCGGCGGCCAGGTCACGCACTTCGCCTACTTCAGCCACCCGCGCACCGCCGAGGCGGTGTGCAACGGCCTGCTGCAGGAGCAACCCGCGGGCTACCGCGCCATCGGCCCGCTGTCGTGGGCCGGCCGCAGTGGCGATGGCGTGCGCGCCGCGCCGCGCGCGGGGGCCTCGGTCGGCGGCGATCGGCCGGCGCTGATCCTGCTGCCCGGCATCCTGGGCAGCCACCTCGCCGTGAACGGCGAGCGGGTGTGGCTCAGCCTGCGCCTCATCGGTGGCCTGGACCGCCTGGCCTGGACGGGTCAGCCACGCGACGTCACGCCCGACGGCGCCATCGGCCCGGTGTACGACCGCCTCGCGGCCTATCTTGCCCAGACGCACGAGGTCATCGAGTTCTCCTTCGACTGGCGGCGCCCCATCGAAGAGGAGGCGCGTCGCCTCGCCGACGTGATGGAACGCGAACTGGCCGAGCGCTCGGCGAGTGGCCAGCCGGTGCGGCTGCTCGCGCACTCCATGGGTGGTGTGCTGGCGCGCACCGTGCAACTGGAGCGACCGGACGTGTGGCAACGCTGGGCAGAGCGCGCCGGGGCGCGGCTGCTCATGCTGGGCACGCCCAACGGCGGCTCCTTTGCGCCGATGCAGGTGCTGTCGGGCGACGACACCTTCGGCAACGCGCTGGCCGCGTTCGGCCTGCCCTTTCAGGACCACAAGGCGCGCGAGCTGATGGCCGGCATGCCCGGCTTTCTTCAGTTGCAGGCCGGCCTGTTCGACGACGCGCTCGGCCTGGGCGCCAGCCAACGCTGGCGCGAGCTTGCCGAGCAGGACATGAAAGCGCTGGAGATCGCCGCCACCTGGCACAGCGAAGGCCCGCAGCGCAGTATCTACCGCTGGGGCGTGCCGTCGCAGGCGGTGCTTGATCAGGCGCGCGCGCTGCGTGAGCGGCTGGACCGCCAGGTGCGTGAGGCACTGCCGGCGTTTCGCGACAAGCTCGTCATGGTGGTGGGCCAGGCGAGGTTCACGCCCGCGCGCTACGACATCACGCCCGATGAAGGCCTGGTGTACCTGGACGTGCCCGATGGCGGCGACGGCCGCGTCACCCTGGAGAGCGCGCTGCTGCCCGGCGTGCGCGCCTGGCGGCTGAACTGCAGCCACGGTGACCTGCCCGCGGCGCGCGAGGCCTTCGAGGCCTATCTCGAACTGCTGGAGCGCGGCGAGACCGCGCGCCTGGCGCCGGTGCCGGCCACAGCGGTGCGCGCCGGCCTCCCAGAGCCCGCGTCCGCCAGCGCACGGGTGCGCCACCGCCCTTCCCGCCAGGGCCATGCAATCGACGAACCGATGGCGGACATCGGCGACCTGTTCGGCGACGCCGGCACCGATGCAACGCCCGCCGCTGCGCCTGCGCGCAGCCTGGCGATCCATGTGCACAACGGCAACCTCAAGTTCGTGCGCCATCCGCTGCTGGTGGGGCACTACGCCGCGTCCACGCTCACCGGCAGCGAGGCCGTGGTCGACCACTACATCGGCGGCGCCATGACCGCCTCGCTCGCCGCCGGCCTGTACCCCGAAGCGCCGGGCACGCACCAGATCTTCGTCAACCACCGCGAGGACCCGGCCAACCCGCTGGCGCTGCCACGCCCGCCGCATGTGGTGGTGGCCGGCCTGGGCGCCGAAGGCAAGCTCGACAGCACACAACTCGCGCAGACCATCCGCCAGGCCACCATCGCCTGGGCGCTGCGCGTGGCCGAAAGCCCCGGCGAAGACGCCACGCACTTCGAGCTGGCGTGCACGCTGGTCGGCAGCGGCGGCAGCGGCATCAGCCCGGGTACGTCGGCGCAGGCCGTCGCACAAGGCGTGCGCGAGGCCAACGGCAAACTCGCACAGGGTGGCTGGCCGCAGGTGAGCCAATTGCACCTGATCGAGCTCTACCTCGACCGCGCGACCGAGGCCTGGTCGGCACTGCGCCTGCTCACGCTGGCCTCGCCCGAGCACTACGCGCTCTCACCCACGGTGCACGCCGGCCTGGGCCCCTTGCGCCGCCCGCTCGACAGCGGCTACCGCGGCACCGGCTACGACTACGTGAGCGCCGTCACCGAGAAGGACGAACACGGCGAGCCGCACATCGTCTACACGCTGGACACGCAGCGCGCACGCACCGAGGTGCGCGCCCAGGCGGCGCAGACAACGCTGGTGCGCGAACTCGTCAAACGCGCCTCCAACCACGCCAACCACGACCCGCAGGTCGGCCGCACGTTGTTCCAGTTGCTGGTGCCGGTGGAGATGGAAGCCAGCCTGGGGGGCACCAGCGAACTCGTGCTCGAGCTCGACGACGGCACCGCCGCCATTCCCTGGGAACTGCTCGACGCGCCGCAGGACGGGCGCAGCGGCCCGCGCAAGCCCTGGGCCATCCGCAACAAGCTGCTGCGCCGCCTGCGAACAGTGAGCTTTCGCAGCCAGGTGAGCGACGCCACGCCGGAAGACGACGTGCTGGTGATCGGCGAGCCCGCGTGCGACCCGCAGCGCTACCCGCCACTGCCGTCGGCCCGCGAAGAGGCCGAGGCCGTGGCCGAGGCGCTGCACGGCCCGCAGGGGCTGGACCCGGTGCGCGTGCACACGCTCATCGCCGACGCCGAGGGCCGCGGCGCCGACGCCGCCACCGTGATCAACGGCCTGCTGGCGCGCCGCTACCGCGTGGTGCACATCGCCGGCCACGGCGAGCCCGAACTGCTGCGCGAAGGCAAGCCGCCGTTGCTGCGCGGTGTGGTGCTCAGCGACGACGCCTTTCTCGGGCCGCACGAGGTGCAGGCCATGCGCACCGTGCCCGAACTGGTGTTCCTCAACTGCTGCCACCTCGCGGCCGATCCGGACAAGCTGCTCAGGCAAGGCTACGACCGCGCCGCCTTTGCCGCCGGCGTGGCCAAGCAGCTCATCCGCATCGGCGTGCGCTGCGTGGTGGCCGCGGGCTGGGCGGTGGAAGATGACGCAGCCAACCAGTTCGCGGTGGCGTTCTACCGCGCCCTGCTGGGCGGACAGCGCTTCATGGACGCGGTGCAGGCCGGCCGCGTGGCCGCCTACGAGGCCAGCCCCGGCGGCAACACCTGGGCCGCCTACCAGTGCTACGGCGACCCCGACTGGGTGTGGCAGCGCGCCGAAGTCGACACGCGCCGCGCGCCGCCGACGCCCGCACAGCTCTACGCCGGCGTGGCCTCGCCCGTGGCACTGGCACTGGCGCTGGAAACGCTGGCGGTGCAAAGCGCCACGCAGGGCGCCGCGCCCGATACCCAGCGCGAGAAGATCAGGCATCTGGAGGCGCGCTTCGAAAGCGAATGGGGCGGCATGGGCGCGGTGGCCGAAGCCTTCGGCATCGCCTGGACGCAGGCCGGCGACACCGATCGCGCGCTGCACTGGTTCGAGCGCGCGGTGGCCGCGAACGACGGCAGCGCCTCGGTGAAGGCGGCCGAGCAACGCGCCAACCTGCTGGCGCGGCGCGCGTGGTCGCGTGTGCGCGCGGCGTTGCCCGCGCAACAGCAAACGCAAACGCCAGTTCGTGCCAGTGCCATCGCTGCAGCGCGTCAAGACATCGCCCAGGCACGTCAGGCCCTGCAGGCGTTGTTGGCATTGGCCCCCACGCTGGAACGCGAGAGCCTGCTCGGCTCCGCCTGCAAGCGGCTGGTGCTGGTCGAACGCGCAGCGGGCGACGCGGCGGCCGAGGCGCGCGCGCTGGCCGACATGGCCGCGCACTACGGCCGCGCCGAGGCCCTGGCATTGCAGCAAGGCCACGCCGAGCTGTTCTACCCGGCGCTCAACCTGCTGGCCGCCGCCTGGCTGCGCGGTGAGGCGCTGGACGAACAGCGCGTGCAACGCACCCGCGAGAGCCTGCAGCGCAAGCGGCTTGACGACCCGGACTTCTGGAGCATGGCCGGCCTGCCCGAGCTTGCCGTGATCGAGGCGCTGCACACGGGCACGCTGGCCGCGGCACTGCCCGACATCGACACCACGCTGGCCGATCTGCACGCGCGCGCCGGCTCGCCGTGGTTGTGGGCCTCGCTGGCCGACCAACTCGGCTTCATGCTCGAAAGCGCGCGCATCCGGAGCGTTGTGCGCGGCACCGAGCAGGCCGCGGCCGAGGAACTGCTGAGCCGCCTTCGGGGCTATGCCAGCGACGCCTGAACGCCCTCGCCATGAACCGCGTCTTCATCAGCTACCGCAGCGCCGACGGCAAGAAGGACGCCGACCGCCTGTGCGCTGACTTGAGCCGGCTCTACGGCGACGACCAGATCTTCTTCGACAAACAGGACCTGCGCGGCGGCATGGCCTGGCGCAGCGCGATCGAGCAGGCCCTGGGCTCGCGCCCGGTGGTGCTGCTGTTGATCACCCCGGCCCTGCTGGGCGAGACGCACCCCGAAGGCGGGCGTCGCATCGACCGTGGCGATGACCCCATCGTGGCCGAGATGCACGCCGCGCGCGAGAGCGGCGCCATCATCGTGCCACTGCTCACCGAGGGCACGCTCATGCCGCCCTTGCGCGACTGGCCCGCGGCCTTGCGCTTCATCCCCGAGGCACATGCGCTCAAACTGCGCACCGACGACTGGACCGACGACGTGGAGCGCATTGTCGAAGACCTCACGCGCCACGGCATCGCGCCGCAACGAACCGCACAGCCGCTGGCACAGGCCCCGGCCCCGACAGCAAAGCCGCCGCTGCACCGCAGCGTGCTGCATCGCGTTCAGCGTGCGTTCATGTGGGTGGGCGCCGTCGTGGTCGGCCTCATCGTGCTGGCTGCCGTCTTCGGTGACGACAGCGGCGACCTTGCGGGCACCTGGCAGTCGATCGATGCGCAAGGACGCGCCTTGTCGATGCACATCGTCAAGCAGGGCGAAACCTTCGTGTTGACCAGCGATCCGGCGCCCGTGGACCGGAACCCGGACTGGCAGGCCTATGCGCAGCGCCTGCGCGCCCAGGGTATCCAGCTCGACGCGCTCATCTACACCGCGCGCGGCCCCTGGAACCCACAGATGCTGGAAGGCCCGGTGGAGGTGCGCAGTGCCGCTGGCAGCGCACCGCTGGACACCGGCAGCCTCACCCTCAAGCCGGGCAGTGACGGCCGCAGCCTGCAGGGTGAGCTATGGAGCAACGGTTCGCAGTCGGCCGAAGCGCTGCTGCTTCGGCGCTGATCAGGCCGCGACGGACTCGGCCGCGGGCTGGCGGATCAGGTGGTCGAAGGCGCTGAGCGCAGCGGTGGCACCGGCGCCGGCCGCGATCACGATCTGCTTGTAGGGCACCGTGGTGCAGTCGCCGGCGGCGAACACGCCTTCGACGTTGGTGTGGCCCTTGGCATCGACCACGATCTCGCCGAAACGGCTGAGCTCGACCGTGCCCTTGAGCCATTCGGTGTTGGGCACCAGGCCGATCTGCACGAACACGCCTTCGAGTTCGATGTGGCGTTGCTCGCCGCTCACGCGGTCCTTGTAGCCCAGGCCGTTGACCGTGCCATTGGCGCCGGTGATCTCGGTCGTCTGCGCGTTGGTGTGGATCGTGACGTTGGGCAGGCTCTTGAGCTTGCTCACCAGCACCGCGTCGGCCTTGAGCGTGTCGGCGAATTCGATCAACGTGACGTGTTGGACGATGCCGGCGAGGTCGATCGCGGCCTCGACACCCGAGTTGCCGCCGCCGATGACGGCCACGCGCTTGCCTTTGAAGAGCGGTCCGTCGCAGTGCGGGCAGTAGGCCACACCCTTGTTGCGGTACTCGGCTTCACCTGGCACGTTCACGTTGCGCCAGCGCGCACCGGTGGACAGGATCACGCTGCGCGCCTGCAGCGAGGCGCCGTTGGCCATCACCACCTGCACCAGGCCGCCGGGCTCGCTGGCGGGCACCAGCTTTTCGGCGCGCTGCAGGTTCATGATGTCCACGCCGTAGTGGCGCACCTGTGTCTCGAGCGCGGCAGCGAATTTCGGGCCGTCGGTTTCGAGCACGCTGATGTAGTTCTCGATCGCCAGCGTGTCGTTGACCTGGCCGCCGAAGCGCTCGGCCGCCACGCCCACGCGGATGCCTTTGCGCGCGGCGTACACCGCGGCTGCAGCGCCGGCCGGGCCACCGCCGACGATGAGCACGTCGAACGGGTCTTTCGCATCGAGCTTGGCGGCTTCGCGCGCATCGGCGTTCACGTCGAGCTTGGCCACGATCTCTTCGAGCGTCATGCGGCCACCGCCGAACTCCTGGCCGTTGAGGAAGACCATGGGCACCGCCATCACCTGGCGGGCCTCGACTTCGGCCTGGAACAGGCCGCCGTCGATGACGGTGACCTTCACCGCCGGATTGCGGATGGCCATGAGGGAGAGCGCCTGCACCACGTCCGGGCAGTTGTGGCAGGACAGGCTCATGTAGACCTCGAAGTCCATCTCGCCCTGCTGCGAGCCACCCAGCGCGTCGATGGCGTCGAGCGTTTCCTGCTCGGCCTTGGGCGGGTGACCGCCCGTCCACAGCAGCGCCAGCACGAGGGAGGTGAATTCGTGGCCGAGCGGGATGGCGGCAAAGCGCACGCCGGTGCTCTCGCCTTCGCGGGCGATCACGAACGAGGGCTTGCGGGCGTCGCTGCCGCTGTCGTCGAACGACACCTGATCGGACAGGCTGGCGATGGTGGTGAGCAGCTCGCGCAGCTCCTGCGACGAGGCGGAGTCGTCGAGCGAGGCGATGAGGCGGATGGGGTGCTGCAGCTTGCCGAGATATGCCTGCAACTGGGCCTTGAGGGTGTCGTCGAGCATGGGAATCTCCTTTGAATGGGGAGCGACTCAATGCCGCTGTTGGATGGGCCGGTCAGGCCCATCGGGCAGCGGTACTGCCAGTGCGCGGGTGATTAAATCTTGCCCACGAGATCCAGCGAAGGCGTCAGCGTCTTGGCGCCTTCGTTCCACTTGGCGGGGCACACCTGGCCGGGGTTCTTGGCCACGAACTGGGCGGCCTTGAGCTTGCGCAGGGTTTCCTTCATGTCACGCGCGATCGAGTTGTCGTGGACCTCGGCGGTCTTGATCACGCCCTCGGGGTTGATGATGAAGGTACCGCGCAGCGCCAGGCCTTCTTCCTCGATGTGCACGCCGAAGGCGCGGGTCAGCGTGTGGGTCGGGTCGCCGACCAGGGGGAACTTGGCCTTGCCCACGGCGGGCGAGGTCTCGTGCCACACCTTGTGCGAGAAGTGGGTGTCGGTGGTGACGATGTAGACCTCGGCGCCCAGCTTCTGGAACTCGGCGTAGTTGTCGGCGGCGTCTTCCACTTCGGTCGGGCAGTTGAAGGTGAAGGCGGCGGGCATGAAGACCAGCACCGACCACTCGCCGCGCAGGCTGGCGTCGGACACGGGCACGAATTTGCCGTTGTGGTAAGCGGTGGTGGAGAAGGTCGGGACCGTGGTGTTGATCAGGGACATGGAAGAACTCCTGGTTGAGGTGGATGGGAAAACGGATGAGGGGACGAGGCGATGAGGGGGCTCCGGGTTTTCCCGGGGATGCGCAATCATAGTCGATGACTATTTATCGGGCGGATTGATAGTCAATATGCCCCCGATAGCTTTTATTGCTGCAATGCCGCATTGAACCCCGAACCACGGGGGAAACCGGTTGACGCAACGCAACAAGCGCCATCCTTGCGCTCACATTGCGCCCTCCTTCCATCCTCGATGCAAACCCTGTACCGGCTTGCCGAGGCCCGATGGCACGGCCCCGCGCGGGCGATGCGGCCTGTGCACCGTGCTTGAAAGATTCGGGGTTAGGCTTGCTCCGATGGCCGCTCCTTCGCCCCCCGCCCCCATTCCTCCGCCGCGCCCGCGCGGCTGGCTGCGGCGCTTCGACACGCTGGGCGTGAAGCTCTTTCTGGCCATCGGCGGCGCCAACGTGGTGCTGGTGATGGCCGCCTACCTGGTGCACGGCTGGAGCTTCGACAAGGGCCTGGTGGCCTACCTGAACCAGGCCGACGAAGCCCGCTTGCAGCCACTGATTGCGCGTCTGGCCGATGGCCACCGCACCCACGGCAACTGGGACTGGGTCACCAACGACCGGCGGCGCTGGTTCGAGCTTTCACGCGAGGTGCTGGGCAGCGGACGCATGCCCGGACTCCCCGCAGAGCACGCGCGGCGCAACGGCCCCGGGCCGCGGCCCGACGGCGCGACGCCCCCGGTGCCACCAGGTGACGCCACACTTGCGCTCACGATCGACCCGCGCCTGCTGCTGTTCGACGCACAGCTCCAGCTGCTCATCGGCCCGCCGGGGCGCGCGCCGCAGGCGGTGCTCAAGCCGATCGACGTGGACGGGCGCGTCGTGGGCCACCTGGGCTACGTGCCGCGGCTGCAGATGGTGGCCTCGCTGGAGCGCGTGTTCCAGGCGCAGCAGGCGCAGACCTACGCCGCCATTGCGCTGGGCATGCTGGCCGCGGTGCTGCTGAACGCGGCGCTGATCGCACGCTGGCTTTCGGGCCGGCTGCGCGCGCTGGGTGCGGGCACGCAGGCCGTGGCGCAGGGCGACTACGGCGTGCGCCTGCCGGCGCAGGGCCATGACGAGCTGGCGCGCCTGGCGGGTGACTTCAACCACATGGCCGCCGCGCTGAGCGCCGCGCGTGAGGCCCGCCAGCAATGGATCGCCGACATCGCCCACGAGCTGCGCACGCCGCTGGCCACGCTGCGCGGCGAGATCGAAGCATTGCAGGACGGCGTGCGGCAGCCCGACCGCGCCAGCCTCGAGTCGCTGGCGCAAGAGGTGGGCCGCCTCACGCGGCTGGTGGACGATCTGCGCCTGCTGTCGCTGTCGGACCTGGGCGCACTCGACTACCGATTCGCGCCGCTCGATCTGGGCCGGCTGGTGGCGCAGCAGCTTGACGATCTTGCGCACCAGCACTGGACCGTGCAGCGCGAACTGACCGAAGGCCTGGTGGTGCGCGCCGATGCGGACCGCCTGAGCCAGGTGCTGGCCAACCTGGCGCAGAACACGCTGCGCTACAGCACGCCGCCGGTCACGCTGCGCGTGTGCGTGGCGCGCGATGGCCGGCACGCGCGCCTGAGCTGGGAGGACTCCCCGCCCGGCGTGCCGGACGACGCGCTGCCGCGGCTCACCGAGCGGCTCTACCGCGTCGATGCGTCGCGCGCCAGTGCCAGCGGCGGCTCCGGTCTCGGCCTGGCCATCGCCCGGGCCATCGTGGAGGGCCACGGCGGTCGGATGCAGGCATCGCACAGCGCGCTGGGTGGCCTGCGCTGGGACATCTGGCTGCCGCTGCACATGGAGCCCGCGCATGACTGAACGCATCCTGATCGTCGAGGACGAGCCCAAGATCGCCGCCGTGCTGCGCGACTACCTCGCGCAGGCGGGCTACGAGGTGCACCAACTCGCGCGCGGCGACGAGGTCGAGCCCTGGCTGGCCGAACACCCGGCGGATCTGGTGCTGCTCGACCTGATGCTGCCGGGCAAGAGCGGGCTGGACGTGTGCAAGGCGCTGCGCACGGGCCGCCCAGGCCAGCCCGCGCCGGCCATCATCATGGTCACGGCGCGGGTGGACGAGATCGACCGCCTGCTCGGGCTCGAGCTCGGTGCCGACGACTACATCTGCAAACCGTTCAGCCCGCGCGAGGTGGTGGCCCGCGTGAAGGCGGTCTTGCGCCGGGGCGCGCGCGGCACCGATGCGGCCACGCCCGCACAGGGCCTGCACCTGGACGATGCGGCCTGGCGCGCCATACTCGACGGCCATGACCTCGGCCTCACGGCCGTGGAGTACCAACTGCTCAAGGTGCTGAGCGCACGGCCCGGGCGGATCTACTCGCGCGACCAGCTCATCGAGGCCATGTACCGCGACGAGCGCGTGGTGGCCGATCGCACCGTGGACAGCCACGTCAAGAAACTGCGCCGCAAGTTGCAGGACCACGCGCCTGAGCGCGAGCTGATCCACTCCGTCTACGGGCTGGGCTACAAGTACGAGCCCTGAGCCGGTGCGCTCGCGTGACCTCGGTCGCCGGACGACCGGGAGTCGATGGGCGGCCGACAGTCGATGGGAGGTTGTGCGCCATCGCGCCGGATTCAAGCGAATAGGAATCGTTCCTATTTGTGATAAATTATTGCGTTCCCAGCCAGCCACCGGCCCGCAAGGCGCTGCAGCCAGCCAATGTCACTCCACTTGCTGCAACGCCATGTCCCATCACCCTTTCAAGCCGCTGCCCCTCGGCGCCGCGCTGCTCGCCGGCTCGCTGACCGCTTCCCCCGCCTTCGCCCAATCGCCCGCTGCTGCCCCGGCCACCACCCTGGGCACGGTCGAGGTGCGCGACCAGGCGATCGGCACCAACTCCAAAACCACGCTCAAGGCCACCGAATCCCGCATCGGCAAGGGCAACCAGGCCCTGCGCGACATCCCGCAGTCGGTCACGGTGATGACCGAGCGCTTGCTGGACGACCGCAACCTCGATGACTTCCGCGAGGTGCTGCGCACCACCGCGGGCGTGACCTTCCAGGCCGGCGAGACCGGTGAAGAGGACATCCGCCTGCGCGGCTTCTCGCTTGGCCAGGCTGGCGACATCTACGTGGACGGCCTGCGCGACGCGCCGCTGATCGAGCGCGACACCTTCAACCTCGACCGCGTCGAGATCCTCAAGGGCTCGGCCTCCATGCTGTTCGGCAAGGGCTCCACCGGTGGCGTCATCAACCAGGTGAGCAAGCAACCGTTCCTGATGGACCAGCACGAGATCAACACCACGATCGGCACCGGCAAGGAACTGCGCCTGACGGGTGACTTCAACCTCAAGACCGGCGACAGCGCGGCCCTGCGCATCAACGCGATGGCGCAGAACGCCGACAACAAGGGCGCCAAGGACAACAAGCGCGGCATCGCGCCCACGTACCGCTGGGGCATCGGCTTGAAGGACGAGTTCTCGATCGGTCTGTACCACCTGGAGACCGATGGCAACCCCGGCTACAACCACCCGTGGTTCCAGCAACCGCTGGGCAATGGCAAGAACCGGATCATCGAGACACTGCCGGCCGACAACTTCTACGGCCTGGCCAGCGACTACAACCGCACCACGACCACCGCGGCCACCTTCAGCCACACGCACCGTTTCGACCGCGACAGCGAACTGCGCACCACCGTGCGGCACGGCGAGTACGAGCGCGAGTTGTGGACCAGCGTGGTCCGCTTCGCGGGCGGCACCACCATCGACAACCTGAACCCGGGCACGGTGATCACGCGCACGCCCAAGGGCCGGGTCGGCTACAGCACGCTCACGCAGGTCCAGAGCGACTACAGCACGGTCTTCGACGCGCTCGGCATGAAACACCAGCTTCTGGCCGGTGTGGACCTCAGCGACGAAAACGCCAAGCGCAACCAGAGCTTTGCTGGCCCCGCCTCGGGCCTGACCACCACCGTGGGCACGCCCAACGACGGCGCCTGGCGTGCCGACACGCGCGGTGAGCCGCCGCTGACGCGCTTTGACGCACGCAACGTCGGCCTCTATGTGCAGGACACGATGGCCCTCAGCGACGCGCTCAAACTCGTCGCCGGCCTGCGTTTCGACCGCTTCAGCGCCAGCTACCGCGACCCCGCCGGCAACAGCTTCAAGATCAACGAAAACCTCTGGAGCCCGCGCCTGGGCCTGCTGTTCCAGCCGAGCGCCACCGCGTCGTACTACGCCTCTTTCGGCACCTCGTACAACACCTCGGGCGACACCTACCAGTACGCGCTGGGCAGCTTTGCGCCGGGCAGCACCAATGCGAAGAACGCGAACACGCCGCCTGAGAAGAGCCGCAACGTCGAAGTCGGCGCCAAGTGGGACCTGTTCGACAACCGTGCCCTGTTCGGCGTGGCGCTGTTCCACTCGGAGAAATACAACGAGCGCAACACCGACCCCGACACCGCTGCCACGCAGCAACTGCTGTCGGGCAAGCGCTTTGCACGCGGCATGGAGTTCAACCTGGCCGGGCGCATCACGCCGGCCTGGGAAATCTTCTACAACCACACCTGGATTCCCAGCGCGCGCATCACGCGCAGCAACCAGGTGCTGGCGGCCAGCGGTGGTGGCGCACAGGTCAAGGGCGACCGCCCGGGCCTCACGCCCGAGCACAGCGCCAGCCTGTGGACGGCCTACCGCCTTTCGCCCGCGTGGCGCATCGGCGCGGGCCTGAACTTCCGCAGCGAGCAATCGCCCGAAGGCGCGCGCAACGTGCTGGCCGACAGCTTCGTCACGCTGGATGCGATGGCCGAGTACGTCGTCAACGACCGCCACACGCTCAAGCTCAACGTCACCAACCTCACCGACGAACTCTACGCCGACGGCCTGTACCGCGGCTTCTACCAGCCCGGTGCGGCCCGCCGCGTGCAAGTCACGCTGACCACGCTGTTCTGACCCGCCCATGCTGCTGCGCCTGAAATCCCTGCTGAACCCCGACGAACTGGCGCGTGCGCGCGCCCTGCTGGGCGACGACGCGCCCTGGATCGACGGCGCGGCCAGCGCGGGCGACCAGGCGCAGCAGCGCAAGCACAACCAGCAGATCGCCAGTGACAGCGAGCACAGCCGCCAGCTGCAACCGCTGGTGCTGGGCGCGCTGCAGCGCGAGCCGATGTTCCTGTCGGCCGCGCTGCCGCGGCGCATCTTCCCGCCGCGCTTCAACCGCTACCGCGCGCCGGGCGAACACTACGGCGCCCACATCGACAACGCCATCCTGCGCGCCGGCGATGGGGGCCAGTGGCTGCGTGCCGATCTGTCCTGCACCGTGTTCCTGAGCGACCCGGCCAGCTACGACGGCGGTGAACTCGTGGTGCACGACCGCCTGGGCGCGCAGCGCTTCAAGCTCGACGCTGGCGACGCCCTGCTCTACCCCGCCGGCTTGCTGCACGAGGTGCCGGCCGTCACGCGCGGCACGCGCCTCGCCGCGTTCTTCTGGATCGAAAGCCTGGTGGCACCCGAGGCGCAGCGCCGCATCCTGTTCGACCTGGACATGGCGCTGGTCTCGCTGCGTGCACGCCACGGCGAGAACGACGAGACGCTCGCGCTCACGGGCGTCTATCACAACCTGTTGCGCCAATGGTCAACCCCATGAGCGCGCCACCCGGCTGGCAGGCCTGGCTCGACGGCGGTGCCGCCGACGAGATCACGCTGCGCGAGAACGTCGCGGCCTGGCAGGGCTTGCGGCTGCGCCCGCGCGTGATGCGCGATCTCGCCGGCAGCCACACGCGCTGCCGCCTGGGCCCGCGCACGCTGCCCCATCCTGTGTTCGTGGCACCCATGGCGCACCAGGCCGCGTTGCACCCGCAGGCCGAAGCCGGTTGTGCCGTGGCCGCCGCCGCGCTGGGTGCCGGCTTCGTGCTGAGCTGCCAGTCCAGCACGCCGATGGAGGACGTGGCGCGCCTGTACCTGGCCGATGCAGGGCGCGGCGCGCTGTGGTGCCAGTTGCACTGGCTGCACACGCGCGACGCCTGCCTGGCCTACCTGCAACGCGCGGCCGACGCCGGCTTCGAGGCCGCCGTGCTGACACTGGACGCGCCGGTGCAGGGCTTTCGCGAGCGCGAGCGCGCCAGCGGCTTCGCACTGCCTGCGGGCGTGCGCAGCGTCAACCTGCCGCCCCAGCCCGAGCGCCGCCTTGAGGATCTGCTCGCGGCGGCCCCCACCTGGGCCGACCTGGCCTGGCTGGCGCAACACAGCCCGCTGCCGGTCTGGGTGAAAGGCGTGCTGCACCCGCAAGACGCCGCGCTGGCTGCCAACCACGGCGCCGTCGGCCTGATCGTCTCCAATCACGGTGCGCGCCAGCTCGACACCGTGCTGGCCACGGCAGAGGCGCTGCCCGAGGTGGCGTTGGCCAATCGCAACGGGCTGCCGCTGCTGGTGGATGGGGGCGTGCGCCGCGGCACGGACGTGCTCAAGGCAATCGCGCTGGGCGCGCAGGCCGTGCTCGTGGGGCGCCCCGTGGCCCACGCATTGGCCAACGGTGGTGCGGAAGGTGTCGCCCGTGTGTTGCGGCAATTGCTTGATGAGCTGGTGATTGCGCAGGCCCTGTGCGGGCTGCGGGAGCCGGCGCAGGCCGCCGAAGCGGCCGCTGCGGGTGATTTATTTGCTCCGCATCATGCGAATGCGAGTAATTCTCGTTTATGACGAATGCCATCCCCTACCTGCCTGCGGCCATGACCACACTAATCACCCTGAGCCTGAGCGCCGTGCTGGTGCTGGCCGCCACCCACTGGGTGCTCAACCCTTGAACCCGCCCCGTCCCTGGATGTCCCTCGCCCCGGCCGATACCATGACCGCTTTGCGTGCCGATGTGGCCCCCACCCCGATGACCGACAAGCTGCTGCGACGCCGCCTCACCGTGGTTGGCGCCGTGATCGGCCTGCACGTGCTGGCGGTGTGGGCGCTGCAGACGGGCCTGCTGCGCCGCGCCGTCGAGCTGGTGATTCCGGTGCAGGTGCTGGCCGAGTTGATCGAGCCGGCTCAGCCGCTGGCCCCGCCCGAGCCGGCCCCGCCGGTGGCCCAGCCACAGCCTCAGCCGCCGCAACCCCGCCCGCGGCCGGTGGTGCGCCCCGAGCCCACGCCGCAACCCGTCAAGCAGGTCGAGCCTTCGCCGGTGGCCCCAGAGGTCACGCCACCCGAACCGGTGGCACCGCCCTCCCCCCAGCCACCAGCGCCCGCGCCGATCACGGCTGCGCCGCCGGCCCCCCCGGCCCCTGCCGCGCCTCCCCCGCCACCGGCGGTGCAACTGCCTTCGAGCAGCGCGGCCTACCTCAACAACCCACGCCCGCCCTACCCGCCGCTGTCACGGCGCCTGGGTGAACAGGGCAAGGTGGTGGTTCGTGTGTTCATCGAGGCCGACGGCAGCGCCAGCCGCGCCGAGGTGCAGCAATCCAGCGGCTACGAGCGCCTCGACCGCACCGCCGTCGAGACCGTGCTGCGCTGGCGCTACGTGCCCGGCAAGCGCGCCGGCGTGCCCGAGGCCATGTGGTTCAACATTCCCATCAATTTCGTTCTCGAGTAAACACAGCCTGCGGAGTCAGAGAAAACATGGATTCGTCATTCGCCACCTCGGGCCTTGCCCACGTCTGGTCCCAGGGCGACTGGGTCACGCGCAGCGTCGCGCTGGTGCTGCTGGTCATGTCGTTGGCCACCTGGATCATCATTGTCTGGAAGTCGCTTGACCTGCGCGCACAGCGCGCCCAGGTGCGCGGCGTGGAAGGCTTCTGGCACAGCAACGATTTCGCCGA
>VFQM010000068.1_pt1 | contig 126380 bp, 118 predicted proteins | sample 3512391 | NCBI WGS metagenome assembly VFQM01 (sample SAMN10412369, study PRJNA504923) | tailings metagenome | isolation source: Replicate 1 from Balatoc abandoned mine | place: Philippines | reverse complement strand
TATAGCCCTTCATGTCGAGGGCCTGAAGCACGGGCTGCGACAGCCCGAGGTCAGCAAAAGTGGTCATGTTGTCAAAAACTCGCAAATAATCTGCGACGCGCGCTGGACCGTGCCGGACTCAAATGTCCTATAGGCACGCCACGCGCGGCGCGGGGGTTGAAACCGCCCGCGTGAAAAGGGAAGTCTTGGGGGTAGAACCGAGGCGCGGCCGGGGCGGATATTTGCAAGAGTTCCGCCGCTTCACGCATGGCTAGCGCGCTTCGATGGGGGGCATGTGGGCGTGAGCGCGCGGAAAGTCAATCGAATACGCGATTACCCCAGCCCCGCCGCCGCCATCAGCGCCTTCGTGCTCGGGTCGAAGCTGCCCTCCCCGCTCTCGATCTGCTTGGCGATGGCCTTGCCGAGCTCGACGCCGAACTGGTCGAAGGGATTGATCCCCATCAGCACCGCGTTGGCGAAGGTGCGGTGTTCGTGGAAGGCGATGAGCGCGCCCAAAGCGGCCGCGTCGCAATCGTCGAGGAGGAAGGTGGTCGAGGGCCGGTCGCCCGGATAGGCGCGCGCCGGATCGTCCGAGGGCTTGCCTGCCATCAGCGCCGCGCCTTGGGCGAGGCAGTTCATCAACAGGATGCGGTGATGCGCCGGATCGAGATCGTCGCCCGGCGCGATGCTGGCGATGAAGTCCACCGGGATCAGGTGCGTGCCCTGATGGAGCAGCTGGAACACCGCGTGCTGCGCATCGGTCCCCACCCCGCCCCAGGTCACGGCCGCGGTCGGCCCGTCGACCGGCGCGCCGCCGACGGTGACGCTTTTGCCGTTCGATTCCATTTCGAGCTGCTGGAGGTAGTCGGGCAGCAGCGCGAGCCGCTCGTCATAGGCGAAGACTGCGCGGGTCTGGCAGCCGCGGGCGCGCGTGTAATACTGGTCGCAGAAGGCAGCGAGCAGCGGAGCATTGGCGCGGCCTTCCTCGGCACGGAAGTGATCGTCGACCGCCTTGGCGCCGGCCAGCATATGCCGGAACTCCTCCATCCCGATCGCCAGCGCCACCGGAAAGCCGATGCTGGAGAACAGCGAATAGCGCCCGCCCACGCTCTCGACGAAAGGCAGCACGCGGGTTTCGTCCACGCCCCATTCGACCGCCTTGTCGGGCGAAGCGGTGAGCGCCACCACCCGGCCGCCGGGGTCCTCGACACCGTTGTCGGCGAGCCACTTCAGGGCGCTTGCCGCGTTGGTCATGGTCTCGATGGTGGTGAAGGTCTTGGAGGCAACCGCGATCAGCGTCGTGGCCGGATCGCAGGCGCGGAACGCCGCTTCGAGCGCGAGGCCATCGATATTGGAGACGACATGCACATCGACCAGCGCCAGATCGCGGGTCAGCGCGTCGATGGCGAGCGCCGGGCCGAGGGCCGAACCGCCAATGCCGATGGCGATGCAGTGCTTGACCTCGCCCAAGGCGCCCTCGTGGATCGCTTCGACCAGCATGCCCATACGGGCGAGCAGCGCCTCGGCCTCCTCGACCTGCGCTTCTGTGCCGCTGCCGCGCAGCGCGCCGTGGGTGGCAGCGCGGCCTTCGGTGAGGTTGACGATCCCGCCGCCGAACAGCGCCTCGCGCGCAGCGGCGAAGCCTGCCTCCTCGGCCAGTGCCTCGAAGGCGGTCAGCGCTTCGTCGGCAAGATGCGTCTTCGAAAAGTCGATCAGCATCCCCGTCTTGGCGTCGCTTCCCGCCGCCACCGGCCAGGCAATCCGCCGGGTCAGCGCGGCTGCCCGCTCGGGATCGGCGGCGAAGAGTTCCGTGAGCGCCGGATGCGGGAGCTTGCGCAAGCCCGTCCACACCGCCGCCATCGCTTCGCTGCCTGCCATACCGCCCATGGTGTTCCCCTTTGCGCAACTGTGCCGGTGCGAGTAAGGGCAAGGACGATGGATGTTAAGACCCAATCGCTGAGGGTAGCGCCGCACGTCGCAGCCGGCGCCCGCCCGGACGTGGGCCGGGGCGGGTTCGTGTGGTTTATCATCAAGCTGTTGCTGGCAGTGCTGGCCTTCAGGGTATTCGTATTCTCGCCTTTCTCGATCCCTTCGGAAAGCATGCTGCCGCAGCTGATGAACGGCGACTATCTGCTCGCGGCCAAGTGGCCCTACGGTTACTCGCGCCATTCGCTGCCCTTCGATCTTGCCCTGCCCGGGGGGCGGCTGCTGGCGCGCACGCCGGATCGGGGGGATATCGTCATCTTCAAGCACCCGGTTGACGGGCGTGACTACATCAAGCGGGTGATCGGCCTGCCGGGTGACCGTGTGGCGGTGATCGGCGGCGAGGTGGTGCTGAACGGGGCGCGCCTGCCGCGGGCTCCGGTTGGCGATGTGCTGGTGCCGCTCTCCCCCAATACCGGCTGCGCCTGGGGCGGGAAGGCCGAGGCGGCTACAGACAGTGGTGCACAGGCATGCCGCTATGCCGCGCAGCGCGAGACCCTGCCCGGCGGACGGGCGCAGACCGTGCTCGATTTCGGCACCACTCCGGCGGACAGCTTCGCCGAGACCGTCGTGCCCCCGGGCCGGCTGTTCGTGATGGGCGACAACCGGGACAATTCGCTCGACAGCCGCTTCCGCGCGGCGGCCGGCGAAGGGGTGGGAATGATCGCACAGGATCGCCTCGTCGGCCGCGCGGCGGTGATCGTCTGGTCGACCGATGGCAGCGCCGACTGGCTGCTCCCCTGGACGTGGTTCTCCGCCGCGCGCTGGGACCGGATCGGGGCCCTGCTGTGACCGCCCTTGCCCCCGAAGCACGCGCCTGGCTCGAAGCGCAAGGCTTCGCCCCCGCGCATGACGCCCCGTGGCTCGAGGCGCTGACCCATGGGAGCTTCAACGGATCGGGCCCGGCCGATGCCGCCGATTACCAGCGGCTCGAATTTCTCGGCGACCGGGTGTTGGGCCTGTCGGTCGCCGCATGGCTGTTCCGCGCGGGCGATGCACCGGAAGGCAGGCTTTCCCAAAGACTTAACGCGCTCGTCAGCGGCGCGACCTGCGCCCGGATCGCCCGCACCATCGGGCTTCCGCAGCACATCCGCCTCGGCAAACAGGCGCGCGATGATGGCGGGGCGGACAGCGACAAGATCCTCGGCGATGTGATGGAGGCGCTGATCGGTGCCTGCTTCATCGAGCACGGTTTCGACACCGCGCAAGGCCTGATCTACCGGCTGTGGTCGCACGAGCTGGAGGGTGACGAGGGCAAGGCCAAGCACCCCAAGAGCGCGCTTCAGGAATGGGCCGCGGGCAACCGCCGCATGGCCCCGCTCTACGAGGTCGTCGACCGCTCCGGGCCCGACCATGCAGCGCGCTTTACTGTCCGCGTCACGGTCCGCAACGTCGGCAGCGCCGAGGCCACCGCCACCAGCAAGAGCGTGGCCGAAAGGCTCGCCGCCAAGGCCTTTCTGGAGCGCTTCGGCTGACGTGATGTTTCACGTGAAACACCCCCCGAAGACCGGTCTGGAGGGGGTCTGACAGGGGTCTGGAGGGGGTCTGGCGGGGGTCTGCCCCGCCCCTGAGCCCTGCCGACCTTCGACAAGCGGTCATCAAGCGGCTATGGGCCGCGCATGACCGAAACTCCCCAGACCCGCTGCGGTGTCGTCGCCGTGCTCGGCGCGCCCAATGCCGGCAAGTCCACCCTCGTCAATGCCCTCGTCGGCCAGAAGGTCGCGATCACCTCTGCCAAGGCCCAGACCACCCGTGCGCGGATGCTCGGAATTGCGCTGCACGAGGTACAGGGCGCGCCCACGCAGATGATTCTTGTCGACACCCCCGGCATCTTCGCCCCCCGCCGCCGCCTCGACCGCGCGATGGTCAGCGCCGCGTGGGAGGGCGCGGAGGCCGCCGATGCCGTGCTGCTGATGGTCGATCCGATCAAGCAGCGCCGCCACGAACTCGAACCCCTGCTCGAAACGCTGGCGAGCCGCCCGGAACGCAAGATCCTCGTTCTCAACAAGGTCGACCGCGCCAAGAAAGAACCGCTGCTGGCGCTGGCGCAGGAGCTTTCCGGCAAGGTCGATTTTGCCGAAATCTTCTTCGTTTCCGCGCTGACCGGTGAAGGCGTGGGCGAACTCAAGGACAACCTCGCCCGGCTGATGCCGGTGGCTGAGTGGATGTATCCCGAAGACCAGGTCTCCGACGCCTCGGAACGCCTGCTCGCTGCGGAAATCACCCGCGAACAGCTCTACCAGCAACTCCACGAGGAACTGCCCTACGACAGCGCGGTGCGGCCCGAGAAATACGAGGTCCGCCCCGACGGGAGCATCGAAATCCACCAGCAGATCGTCGTCACCCGCGACAACCAGCGCGCGATCGTGCTCGGCAAGGGAGGCTCCAAGATCAAGGCGATCGGGGCTGCGGCACGCGCGGAGCTGATGGAGGTGCTTGGGGTGAAGGTCCACCTGTTCCTGCACGTGAAGGTGCTGGAGAACTGGGCCGAGGACAAGGAGTTGTTCGAGGAAATCGGGCTCGACTGGGTGCGATAGGATCCTGCGCACCGTATACGAGTTGTCGGTAGGCCTCTGGGTCGGGATTACCCTGAAGCCCACGCCGTTGTTGATGAACAGCTCTCCTGCGGCATCGTCAGGGAAGAAGACCAAATGCTTCTTTTAGCTTTTCTGCTTGGAACCACAGAACCTCCAGCGTCTTCCGACGAACCTTCCGCAACGGCCCCCGAAGCCTCTGTTGAACCTTCGAAGTTTCCAATCGTCCGCGAAATCGACAAGATCGGGGGGAGCGGGTTCACGTTGGTTCGCTTCAATGTCGACGAGAAGGGCAAGGCCTTCGATTGCACCGTGGCAACGTCAAGCGGTTCGAACTTCCTCGACGAGAAGGCCTGCGAAACCATAATGAATACGGCGAGGTTCCGACCCGACCGGGACAAGAAGGGCAAGCCAATTGCAGCATATGGGCGGACAATCCGCATCAGATGGAACATCGAGGAATAGAACTTCGGATCGTCATCGTTGCGGTGAGGTGCGGTGACGGCAAAGATTGCCCGGCGGGCTACTCCGGCGGCAATTCGTCGCCCCGTGCTTGAAACGGGGCTTGGCTTTGTCGGCGCCAGTGCGGGGAAAGAAAGCCAAACCCCGGATGAGGTCCGAGGCGACGGGGAAAACCCTAGCGGCTAAGCCACTCGCCCGTCATCGTCCCCCCGTGACCCTCCGGCGCGAGCGCGGTGCGCAGGGCTTCCAGCAGCGGCGGCAGGCTTTCGGTGAAGGCAAAAGGCGGGTTGACGATGAAGAGCCCCGCACCGTTGTAGAGGCCGGGCTGATCCTCGTCGTAGAGCCAGTGCTCCACGCTCATCATCTTGGCGATGCCGAGCCGGCGCAGCTTGTCCTTCCAGCGCGCATGCGCAGACCGGTCCTTGAGCGGATACCAGATCACCGTCACCCCGTGTGCCCACTTGCGGTGCGCAGCGGCAAGCGTGGCGGTGATACGCTCGCGCTCGTCGGTCACCTCGTAAGGCGGGTCGACCACCACCACTCCGCGCGGAGTGCGGGTGGGGAGCAGCGCCAGCCACAGCTCATAGGCATCGCGCTGGTGGATGGCGGCGGGCGCGGCGCGCATTGCCTGGCGCAGCGCTCCGGCGTCCTCGGGGTGCTTTTCGTTGAGGATCAGGGCGTCCTGTTCGCGCAGCAACTGGGCCAGAATGCGCGGGCTTCCGGGATAGAGCTGCGGCCCGCCCCCCATGGCCATGCCGTCATTCACCGCCAGCACGGCAGTGCGATAATCGCCGAGCAGCGGGTTCGCATCGGCAAAGGCCCGCAACACGCCCCCGGCCGCCTCGCCCGTGCGCTGCGCCTCCTCGCCGCCGAGATCGTAGAGCCCGCAGCCAGCGTGGGTATCGATCAGCGTCAGCGCGGAGGGCTTCATCTGCAATGCCCTGACAAGCGCGATCAGCAGCGTGTGCTTGACGACATCGGCGCTGTTGCCGGCATGGAACGCGTGGCGGTAATTCACGCCGAGACCTCCACGAACTGCCCCGGCGCGATCTCCGCCACGGTCCAGTCGCCGATCGACCAGCGCACCAGCCTCAGCGTCGGCAGACCCACCGCCGCCGTCATCCGCCGGACCTGCCGGTTGCGCCCTTCGCGGATGGTGATCCTGAGCCAGCAATCGGGCACGGACTTGCGCACGCGGATCGGCGGATCGCGGGGCCACAGCTCGGGCGCATCGATGCGGGCGGCTTCGGCGGGCAGGGTCATGCCGTCCTTGAGACGGACGCCCTTGCGCAGACCCTCCAGCGCCTCCGCCGGCGGATCGCCTTCGACCTGCACCAGATAGGTCTTGGGCAGCTTGAAGCGCGGATCGGCGATGCGCGCCTGCAAGCGCCCGTCGTCGGTGAGCAGCAACAGCCCCTCGCTGTCCCGGTCGAGCCGCCCGGCGGGATAGACGCCCTTTGCCGCGATGAAATCCGACAGGGTCGCGCGCGTCGTCGGCGATCCCCGGTCGGTGAATTGCGACAGGACGCCGAAGGGTTTGTTGAACGCGAGCAGCCGGGCCATGCCGGGTCCATATCGCCGGATTGCGGCGCTGTCTTCAGGCGGATGGCGGCGTTCGGCGCGGGGGTTAGCCGCGGCCGAGCTTCTCGAGCTTCGCCTTGAGGCCCGCCTCGTCGAAGGGCTTGACGATGTAATCGTCCGCCCCTGCGGCAATCCCGTCGTGGATGTCCTTGGCCCCGCCGTTGGAGGTGCAGAACACCACGACCGGCTCCTTGGGCGTGGGGATGGCGCGCAGCTTCGTGACGAATTCGATGCCGTCCATCTCGGGCATGTTCCAGTCGGTGAGGACCAGATCGGGCATCGACTGCTTGCAGCGCGCGAGCGCCTCGTGGCCGTCCTGGGCTTCGACCGGCACATAGCCGAGGCTGGTGGCGATCTTGGCAGCAACCTTGCGGATCACCCGGCTGTCATCGACGATCAGGCAGGTGCGGGCCGCAGCCGCGGGGGCCTCGCGGCCCGGATAGCGATTACGCATCGCCTTGGCGGCGGCGACGATAGCGGCAGTGTCGTCCGGCTCTGGGGAAGGCGCGGCAGGCGCGCCCGAGGGCCGGGGCGCGGCAGCAGCGGTCGCAGCCGCAGCCGCGCGCGCGGCGTGCTCCTCGGCAGCGGCTTCCAGCATCTTCTCGTTCTGGGCGAGCTTTTCGGCCAGGGTCTTGCCTTCCATCGGCGTGCGGCGATTGGGGCCGGTGTGGCGCTTGATCAGGTTCTGCATTGTCAGCGGCCCCCACCCATGCTCGCATAGCCCTGCTCGTAGCCTTGCGCGGCGTAATCATCGGAATAGGGGTCCGCTTCGATGGTGCCGACCACTTCGCCGGGCGTCACGCGGACATGGAGATAGGGCATCCAGACATCGCCGAACTCGGCCTTCTGGTACCACACGTCGAGCACATCGTAGCTTGCCCACATGCCGTCCGGCTCGCGCAGGCGCAGGCCTTCACCGATGCGCGGCACCGCGGCAAAGCGGATCCGGCTCTGGGTCTGGTGGGTTTCGTTCTGGACTTCGATTTCGATCACGGCGCAGCCCTCGTCTGGCACCGTGTCTACGGGGCAAATGCTTTATGTTTTCTCAACGCGAGCGGGCCGGAGCGGCGTTTCGGGCCGCTGCGCGGCTCACTTCGTCGCAGCAGCGGCCTTCTTTTTCGCGGGGGCCTTCTTCTTGGCGGCGGCCTTCTTCGGCGCGGCCTTTTTCTTCGCCTTCCCCTTGGCAGGGCCCTTCGCGGCGCGCGCATCGATGAGCGCGATGGCCGCTTCGATCGTCACATCCTCGGGCTTGGTGTCGCGCGGGATGGTGGCGTTGGTGGTGCCGTCGGTCACATAAGGGCCGTAGCGCCCCGGCATGACCTTGATCTCGCCGCCGCTGACAGGGTGCGCTCCAAGCGTTGCGATGGCTTCGGCCTTGCCGCGTGCCGCCCCCGCCCCGCCGCGATTGGCGGCCTGTGCAAGAATATCGACCGCGCGGTTCATGCCCACCTCGAACACCTCGCGGGTATTGGTGAGCTTCCCGTACTTCCCGTCATGGCGCAGATATGGGCCATAACGCCCGATATTCGCCTCGATCTCCAGCCCAGTATCGGGGTGCGCGCCGATGATGCGGGGGAGGTCCAATAGCTTCACTGCCCAATCGAGGTCGAAGTCGTCAAGGTCCTTGGGGATGCTGGCGCGCTTGGCTTCCTTGCCCTCGCCCATCTGCACATAGGGGCCGAAGCGGCCGGTCTTGCGGTGGATGTCCTCGCCCGTTTCGGGGTGCTGGCCGAGGATGCCGTCCTCGACCCCGCCCTCACCCTCGCCGCCCGGCTGGGCGAAGCGGCGGGTGTATTTGCACTCGGGGTAGTTGGCACAGGCGACGAAAGCACCGAAACGGCCGCCGCGCAGGGACAGACGGCCGTTGGCGCGGCCCTCGCTGGCACACAGCGGGCAATCACGTGGGTCGCTGCCATCCTCCCTGGGCGGGAACAGGAAGTCGGAGAGATATTCGTCCAGCGCCTCGGTCACTTCCGACGGGAGCTTTTCCATGACCTCGTCGGCCTTGGGCTTGAAGTCCTTCCAGAAGCGCGCGAGCAGCGCCTTGTATTCCTCGCGCCCGTCAGAGACGACGTCGAGTTCGTCCTCCATCCCGGCGGTGAAGTCATAGGCGACGTAGGTCGGGAAGAAGCGTTCGAGGAAAGCGGTCAGCAGGCGGCCGCTTTCTTCCGCGAAGAAGCGGTTCTTCTCCATGCGGACATAAGCACGGTCGCGCAGGGTCTGGATGGTCGAGGCATAGGTGGAAGGGCGGCCGATGCCGAGTTCCTCCAGCCGCTTGACGAGGCTGGCTTCGGAGAAGCGCGGTGGCGGCTGGGTGAAGTGCTGGGTGGCCTCGACCGCGCGCTTGGCCGGCGTGTCGCCCGCCTTCATCTGCGGGAGCAGGCCGCCATCCTCGTCATCGCTATCGTCGATCCCCTCCTGATAGACCGCAAGGAAGCCCGGGAAGCGGATCACCTGTCCGGTGGCGCGCAGTTCGTGTTGCCCCGTGGCATCGCGCAAGGTGACGGTGGTGCGTTCCAGCTGCGCGGTCGCCATCTGGCTCGCCATCGCGCGCTTGAAGACGAGATCGTAGAGCTTGCCCTCGTCCCCGCTGCCGACGCGGTCGCGGGTGAAATCGGTCGGGCGGATCGCCTCATGCGCTTCCTGCGCGTTCTTCGCCTTGGTGCTGTAGAAGCGCGGCTTTTCGGGGAGATAGGCGCTGTCGTAGCGGTCTTTGATCGCATCCCGCAGCGCCATGATCGCCCCCGGGTCCATCTGCACCCCGTCGGTCCGCATATAGGTGATCGCGCCGGCCTCATAGAGGCTCTGGGCGAGGCGCATCGTGTGCTGCGCCGAGAAGCCGAGTTTGCGCGCGGCTTCCTGCTGCAGGGTCGACGTGGTGAACGGCGGCGCGGGGTTGCGCTTGACCGGCTTCGTCTCGACGCCTTCGACAGTGAAGCGCCCGGCTTCGACGGCGGCCTTGGCCTCCATCGCGATGCCCTGATTGCCGAGGCTGAGGCGTTCCAGCTTCACGCCCTTGAACTTGACGAGCCGCGCGTCGAACTCGGTCCCGTCGTGCTGCATCTTGGCGAGCACACTCCAGTATTCCTCCGCCCGAAACGCCTCGATCTCGCGCTCGCGCTCCACGATCAGGCGCAGCGCGACCGATTGCACACGCCCTGCGCTCTTGGCACCGGGGAGCTTCCTCCACAGCACCGGCGAGAGCGTGAAGCCGAACAGGTAATCGAGCGCGCGGCGCGCCAGATAGGCGTCGATCAGCGGCTGATCGAGGACGCGGGGCTTCGCCATTGCATCCAGCACGGCGGTCTTGGTAATCGCGTTGAAGGTGACGCGGTCGACCTGCTTGGGCAGCGCCTTCCGCTTCGCCAGCAGCTCCTGCACGTGCCAGCTGATCGCCTCGCCCTCGCGGTCAGGGTCGGTCGCCAGCACCAGGCGCGTGGCGCCCTTGGCGGCATCGGCGATTTCCTTGAAGCGGCTCTGCTTGTCGCGGTAGAGTTCCCACTCCATCGCGAAATCGTCCTCCGGCTTCACGCTGCCATCCTTGGGCGGCAGATCGCGGACATGGCCATAGGAGGCGAGGACCTTGAAGTCCTTGCCCAGATACTTCTCGATGGTTTTGGCCTTGGCGGGGGATTCGACGATGACAAGCTGCATGGCGCTGAAAAAGGGGTCCCTTACGTGTACGTACGCGCGAGGGTGGGGCCGGGGCGGCGAAAGCGTCAAGGGGGTTTCCCTGCAGCGTCACCCCGCCCGGCGCACCGCCCCATCGGCTTCGCGCACCAGTTCGCCCGCCAGTTCCAGTTCGAGCAGCGCCATGTGGACTTCCGCCGCACTTGCGCCGGACTGGCGGATCAGCTCGTCGATGCCGACCGGCGCATTGGCGAGCAGATTGGCGATATCGCCCGAAAGATCGGCGCGCGCCTCGCCCCAGTCGAGGCTCGCCAGTTCGGCATAGTCGAAGTCGGTCGGGCTTTCGGCCACCCGGAAACGCGATCGGGGCGCGCCGGTGAAGCTTTGCAGCAGTTCCACCACCTCGTCGGGCGACTGCACCAGCACCGCGCCTTCGCGGATCAGCTGGTTGCACCCGGCGCTGCGGGCATCGAGCGGAGAGCCGGGGATCGCCATCACCTCGCGCCCCGCCTCGCCCGCCAGCCGCGCGGTGATGAGGCTGCCCGATTGCGGCGCGGCCTCGATCACCAGAGTGCCGCTGGCCAGACCTGCGATGATGCGGTTGCGCGAGGGGAAATGCCGCCCGCGCGGCTCGGTGCCGGGGGGTTGCTCGGCGATCAGCAGGCCTTCGCTCGCGATCCGCTCCTGCAGCGCGGCGTGCTGCGGGGGATAGGCGATGTCGATGCCGCTGGCGATGACGCCGATGGTCCGGGGGAAAGCGCCCTCGTGCGCCGCGCCGTCGATCCCGCGCGCCAGCCCCGAGACGACGGTGAAGCCCGCCTCGGCCAGCGCGGCAGCGAAATCGCGCGCCAGCTTGACCGCGGCGGCGCTGGCATTGCGCGCGCCGACCAGCGCGACGCAAGGGCCGCTCGCCAGCGCCAGCCGCCCGCGGCAGGTGAGGATCGGCGGGGCGCTGTCGAGCTCGCCCAGCAGCGCGGGGTAATCGGGCTGGTCGTGGAACAGGTAGCGCGCGCCCGCCGCGCGGACCGCGATCACCTCGCGCTCGATCATCTCCGCGCTGGCGGGTCGATAGGCCGCCCTCCCCCTGCTGGCGAGATCGGGAAGCGCATCGAGCGCCGCAGCGGCCGTGCCGAAGCGCGCGAGAAGCTGGCGATAGCTGACGGGGCCGATGTTCGGCGAGCGCAGCAGGCGGATGCGCGCGAAGGCTTCTTGCTGGGAGAGCACCGGCTGCGACCCCTTGTGCTCCATCAGATCTGCGCTTTCATCATGATTTGCCCGAGGAGCCGACCCTGGGCTCCTCCCCCCGCATCAGCCGGCCGATGTTGGCGCGGTGCTGGACGATGACGATGGCGGCGATGGCGATGAGCGGGGTGACGACTGCAGGATAGCCCAGCAGCCATGCCAGCACCGGCGCGGCGATCACCGTCACCAGCGAGGAGACCGAGGAGATGCGGCTCACGAACAGCGTCAGCGCCCAGACAGCAGCGCAGGCCAGCATTGCCGGCCACGCCAGCGCGCCAAGGGCCCCTGCGGCGCTGGCAAAGCCCTTGCCGCCCTTGAAGGCGAGCCATGGCGTGAAGCAGTGCCCCGCCACCGCCGCCACTGCGGCGATGCCTTCCGTGCCGGGCCACAGCGCGCGCGCCGCCAGCACCGGGATCACCGCTTTTGCCGCATCGAGCAGCACAGTCGCCGCCGCCAGCCCCTTGTTGCCGGTGCGCAGCACGTTGGTCGCCCCGATGCTGCCGCTGCCGATCTTGCGCACATCCCCCAGCCCCGCCGCGCGGGTGAGGATCAGGCCAAAGGGGATCGAGCCGAGGACAAAGCCCAGAAGGGCGGCGAAAACAGCGTCCATCAATTCCCATCCCGTTGGTTCCGCGCTTCTCGGCAGCCGGGCCGGGCCTTGCCCAGCCACCGCAGATCTCTTCTAGCGCGGGTCCATCCAAAAGAAAGACGGCGCTTCGACAAGCTCGGCGCGATCGGAGGTTTTTGCCCAAGCATGGCCTTTCGGGCGGTTACGGTCCGACCATACTTTCGCAGACCGCCGCGCGCGGCTAGTCTTCCGGCCATGCCGACCGAGGATGCCATCACCCGCCTGACGGGGCGCGAAAAGGAAGTGCTGCGCGCCTGGCTCGATCACAAGTCGGCCAAGGAGATCGCGCTCGAACTCGGCATCACGCACCACGCGGTCGAAAAGCGCCTGAAGATGGCGCGCACCAAGCTCGGGGCGGCGTCATCGCTGGAGGCGGCGCGGATGCTGGCCGGGGCAGAGGGGTATGGTCAGGCCGTAACCGCACCGCCGGACCTTCCTGCATCCCCCGCACCGCTGCCATCCCGGCGATACCGTCCCCTGATGCTTGGAGGTATCGCCATGTCGCTTGCCATCGTTCTCGTCCTTGCCCTTGCCACGCCGCACGCGGCCCATCAGGGCACGCCGCCCGCCGACCAGGCGGAAATCGCCATGAACAACAATCTCGAACCGATCTTCGCGCAGCTTGATGCCAACGGCAGCGGTTATCTCGAACGCCCGGAGTCGCCGTTCATCGACCTGGCCCTGCTCGACACCGCGTTGCCGGTCGATCCCGGCGCCGACCACAACGGCAATGCCGTTCTCGGCGACGCGCGCGACCCCGCACAGGTCGCCGACTTCTATGCCGCAGCCGACACTGATGCGGACGGGCGCGTATCCTTCCGCGAATACTACGCCTGGAGCGTGGCGCAGCTCGACCAGCTCGGCATCGAGGTCACGATGGTGGTGAAGGCCCTGCCCGATCCGAAGAGTTGACCTTGGGCAACGGGTCGGCCATCGCCTCGCCTGCGATGGTCGATCCTGCCGCCCCTGTCCTGCTGTTCGATTCCGGGGTGGGCGGACTGACCGTCTACGACGCGCTGCGCGAAGCGCTGCCGGAGGCGCCGGTGATCTACGCCGCCGATCTGGCCGGCTTGCCCTATGGCTCCAAGACCGAGGCCCAGATCGCCGCCCGGGTGGCAGGCTTGCTGGGGCGCATGGCGGAACGGTTCCGCCCGCGCCTTGTCTGCATCGCCTGCAACACCGCCAGCACCATCGCCCTCGGCATGGTGCGCGACGTGCTGGAGGTGCCGGTGGTCGGCACGGTCCCCGCCATCAAGCCTGCCGCCGCGCTCACCGAGACCGGCACGATCGGCCTCGTGGGCACCGAGGCGACGATCAGGCAAGCTTACGTCGATGATCTGGAAACGCAGTTCGCACGCGGCAAGCGGTTGCTGCGCATTGCCGCGCCCGCGCTGGTCGGCGCGGCAGAAGCCAAGCTGCGCGGGGCACCGGTCGACCCTGGCCTGATTGCCAATGTGCATGACCGGCTTGCCGCGCTCGCCGAAGGAGCGCCGCCGATCGACACGCTGGTGCTCGCCTGCACGCACTTCCCGCTGCTGACGGACGAGCTCAGCCATGCCTTCGGCTCCGGCGTCCGTCAGGTTGACGGCGCGGCGGGAATCGCGCGGCGCATTGCGCACCTGCTCGAAGGGCAGAGCTTCGCCGCGAACCTGCCCAACCGCTTCATCGTCACCGGACCTCTGGCAGGTGCCGAAGGGCTTGAGGCGGCCCTCGCCGCACGCGGCTTCGGGGCAGCCGAAGCGTTCTGATCCTTGCGGGTTTCCTTGCGAGCGCCTCGCAAAGATCGCTGTGGCCAAAGCGCAGGACCGCTCCTAGATATGATCAGGGAAACCTTCCGCGCTCTCACACGTTGAGCCGGGACAAAAACAAGGCAGGAGCCGCGCCCGTCCCGCACCCCGGGGCGACCGCGAGAGCAGCGAGACGCGAGTGAACTACGACCAGATCTTCGATTCCGCGATCGACCGTCTGCATGAAGAAGGCCGTTACCGCGTCTTCATCGACATCCTGAGGAACAAGGGCGCCTATCCCAATGCGCGCTGTTTCCATGGCCATAACGGCCCCAAGCCGATCACGGTGTGGTGTTCGAACGACTACCTGTGCATGGGCCAGCACGACAAGGTGATCGGGGCGATGGAAGCCGCGCTCCACGATGTCGGCGCAGGCTCGGGCGGCACCCGCAACATCGGCGGCAACACGCATCTCCACGTGCAGCTGGAATCCGAACTCGCCGATCTCCACGGTAAGGACGCCGCGCTGCTGTTCACCTCGGGCTATGTCTCGAACGACGCGACCCTGTCGACGCTCGCCAAGCTGTTGCCCGGCTGCGTGATCTTCTCCGACGAGCTGAACCACGCCAGCATGATCGCCGGCATCCGCAATTCGGGCTGCGAGAAGAAGGTGTTCCGCCACAACGACGTGGCGCATCTGGAAGAGCTGCTGGCGTCGGTCGACCTCGACACGCCCAAGCTGATCGCCTTCGAGAGCGTTTATTCGATGGACGGCGACGTCGCCCCGATCCACGCGATCTGCGACCTTGCCGAGAAGTACAACGCGCTCACCTATATCGACGAAGTCCACGCAGTGGGCATGTATGGCGCACGCGGCGGCGGCATCTCCGAGCGCGACGGCGCGGCGCACCGGATCGACATCATCGAGGGCACGCTCGGCAAGGCGTTCGGCGTCATGGGCGGCTATATCGCGGCCTCGACCAAGGTGGTCGACTGCATCCGCTCCTACGCGCCGGGTTTCATCTTCACGACCTCGCTCTCGCCCGTGCTGGTGGCAGGCGTGCTAGCCTCGGTGCGGCACCTCAAGGAGAGCAGCGTCGAGCGCAACGCCCAGCAGCGCGCGGCCGCAATGCTGAAGCTGAAGTTTGCCGAAGCGGGCCTGCCGGTGATGGACAGCGTCACCCACATCGTCCCGCTGATGGTCGGCGATCCGGTGCGCGCCAAGAAGATCAGCGACATCCTGCTCGCCGAATACGGCGTCTATGTGCAGCCGATCAACTTCCCCACGGTTCCCCGCGGCACAGAGCGTCTGCGCTTCACGCCGGGCCCGCACCATACCGAACCGATGATGGACGAGCTGACAGCCGCGCTCGTCGAGATCTGGGACCGGCTTGAGCTGGATTTGGCCGAAGCCGCGTAAATCGCACAAGTTTTCCGCGAACATCTGTTGCTTCCCTGAACTTCGCAGATAGATATCTGCAAGGATCTTAGGGGGACGAATCAATGACAAGGCGGTTTCTGGTGAGCGCGAGTCTTGCGCTCGCGCTGGTGGCGTGCGGCGGCGGAGATAGCGGCAGCTCGGGCCCGCCCACGGGCGGCGGCGGAACTCCGACGCCGACACCGTCCCCTTCGCCCAGCCCGAGCCCCACGCCGACCTACCAGACCTTCAACCAGCTGACCGGCACGCAGACCTTCCAGACCGCCTGCGCCGGTATCCAGCAGGGCGGCGGCATTCAGCCGATTTTCCCGAGCGACTTCGGCGATGGGCAGTTGACTGCAAACGGTCTCACCTTCCAGCGCCAGAACGAAGATACCTGGAACATCCTCGCATCCGGCTTCAACACAAGCTTCGGACCGGCAGAGCTTTCCGCATCGCCGCCGGCAAACACCGTGCTGTACACCCGTGCCAGTGCGGTCGCCGGCGCGCCCCCTGATCGCTTCGCCATCGTGGCCCGCCCCTTCGGCACGCAGGCCGCGGAATATGTGCGCGGGAGCCGATTGTTCTACGCGGTCCAGGCGGGCCAGCTTCTCGATTTCTATTGCGTCTTCGGCGTTCCGACCCTGCTCACCGACAGTTTGCCGACGACAACCATCACCTATTCGGCGTTCAACGCTGGCGGCACCGTGTTCGCCAACGGGCCAGCAGGGATCGCCCAGTTCGACCTCAGCGACACCACCGCCACCTTGTCGGCCAATCCCGCCAATGGCGAGGTGACCACCCGCCTCACCATCAGAGGCCGGCAGTTCACGCCGTCGGGCCTGTCGACGACCGTTACCGATTTCGGTGCATTCGATGCCACTGCGACTGTCGACGGCACCCAGACGACCTATCGCGGCGTGTTGGAAAACCCCAGCGTCAACGTCCTGAGCATGAATTTCACGGGCTGGTTCTTTGGACCTCAGGGCCGCGAGGCAGGCTTTGCCTTCAACGTCTTCATCGATCAGCCCGACGGCACCCGCCTGACGGGTGCGGGAGTCGTCACCGCGCGGCGCTGAGCCTTCACACCGCCCCTCCCTTGCGCTAGCCGCATCGGCAACACGCAAGGGAGAGAGCGACAATGGGCGGCACGCCTGACCAGACCTATGCCGAGGTGGTGCTCGGGCGGCGGAGCATTCGCGGCTATCTCGACAAGCCGGTGCCGCGCACGCTGATCGAGGAAATCCTGACGATGGCGATGCGCTCGCCTTCGTCGATGAACACCCAGCCCTATCACTTCCACGTGATCACCGGGGCGCCGCTAGACCGCATCCGCAAGGGCAACACCGAGCGCATTCTCGCGGGCGAGCCGGACAGCCGCGAGTTCCGCCGGGGGGAAGCCTTCGCCGGGGTTCACCGCGACCGGCAGGTCGGCTGCGCGATCCAGCTGTTCGAGGCGATGGGCATCGCGCGCGACGACAAGGAGGCGCGCCAGGACTGGGTGCTGCGCGGCTTTCGCCAGTTCGACGCGCCGGTGTGCGTCATCATCACCTACGACCGCGAGCTTGACGGCAGCGACGACACGCCCTTCGATTGCGGCGCGGTGACGACGGCGCTGGTCAATGCGGCGTGGAGCAAGGGGCTGGGCTGCGTGATCAACTCGCAAGGGATCATGCAATCCCCGGTGGTGCGCGAACACGCGGGGATTCCCGATAATCAGGTGATCATGAAAGCCGTCGCGCTTGGATGGCCCGACCCGGATTTTCCGGCCAACCCGGTGAAGATCGCCCGCCGCGAGGTCAGCGAGGCCGCCCGCTTCGTGGGGTTTGCGGACTGACGCCTCAGCGCGGCAGTTCGCTCACCCCCATCAGCGCCTCGTCGACCGCGCGGGCGGCCTGGCGGCCTTCGCGGATCGCCCAGACCACAAGGCTCTGCCCACGCCGCATGTCGCCGCAAGCAAACACGCCGGGAACACTGGTGGCGTATCGATCGGTATCGGCATCGACATTGCCGCGCGCCGTCAGGTCGACGCCCGCCTGTTCGAGCAGCCCTGCCTTGTTCGGCCCGACGAAACCCATCGCGAGCAGGATCAGATCGGCCGGAATGGTGAACTCGCTGCCGACGATTTCCTGCATCTGGCCGCCAACCCATTCGACGCGCACGCATTCGAGGCCGGTCACCTTTTCGCCGTCACCGATCACGCGCTTGGCCAGCACGGCCCAGTCGCGCTCGACGCCTTCCTGGTGGCTTGAGGACGTGCGCAGCTTCATCGGCCAATCGGGCCAGGTCAGCGCCTTGTCTTCCTTTTCGGGGGGCTTGGGCATGATCTCGAGCTGGGTGACGCTCTTGGCGCCCTGCCGGTTCGAGGTACCCACGCAGTCGCTCCCGGTGTCGCCGCCGCCGAGCACGACCACGTGCTTGCCGGTCGCCAGCAGGCTGCCGCGCGGCGCGGCGCGCAATTCGTCGTCACCGGCGACCCGCTTGTTCTGCTGGGTGAGGAACTCCATCGCCAGCCGCACGCCGGTCATCTCCGCGCCGGGGATCGCCAGATGCCGCGCATCCTCCGCGCCACCGGCGAGAACCACCGCATCGAAGTTCTCCTGCAGGCTCGCGAACGAGATGTCGACGCCGACTTCCTTCGACGTTTTGAACGTCACCCCTTCGGCTTCCATCTGCTGGCAGCGGCGGTTGATGAGGTGCTTTTCCATCTTGAAGTCGGGAATGCCGTAGCGCAGCAGCCCGCCGACGCGGTCGTTCTTTTCGAACACCGTCACCGAGTGCCCCGCGCGCGCCAGTTGCTGCGCACAGGCCAGGCCCGCCGGACCCGAGCCGACGATGGCAACCGACTTGCCGGTCTTCGCCGCCGGGATTTGCGGCGTGATCCAGCCTTCCTTCCACCCGCGGTCAACGATCGCGCATTCGATCGACTTGATGGTCACCGGCTGGTCGATGATGTTCAGCGTGCACGCCGCCTCGCAAGGAGCGGGGCAGATGCGCCCCGTGAACTCGGGGAAGTTGTTGGTGGAGTGAAGGTTGTCGAGCGCCCGCTTCCAGTCCGCCTCGTAGACGAGGTGGTTCCAGTCCGGGATCATGTTGTTCACCGGACAGCCGTTGTGGCAGTAGGGGATGCCGCAATTCATGCAGCGCGAGGCCTGCCCCGTGAGCGTCGCGTCATCCGGCTGGACGACGAACTCGCGGTAGTTCTTCAGGCGCTCTTTCGGGTCGAGATAATCCCGCTCGCGGCGGTCCAGCTCGAGAAATCCGGTTTCCTTGCCCACTTGTCGTTACCTTCTCATGTTCCGTAGGCCCACCCCGCTGCGACTGCGCGGCTGCGCCGCCAAGTCTCGCTCCCCTCACGCTTGCGGGAGGGGTTGGGGGTGGGAATATCCTATTCCGCAGCTACGCTTTCGGCTTCCTGACGTTCCGCTCCGAGGCGTTTCAGAGCCGCCGCATAGTCGCGCGGCATCACCTTCACGAACCGCCCGAGCGCCGCGTCCCAATCCGCCAGCAGCTCGCCTGCGAGCTTGCTGCCGGTGTGGAGCTGGTGGCGTTCGACCAGGATGCGCAGCCGCTCGGCATCGTGGCGCAGCATGTCGCCCATGCCGAAGTCATTGACCGAGCGCGGGCGCTGCGACGGACGTCCGGTCCCCTCATCGGCATCGGGCTGCGCCGAAATCGGCAGCAGATCGACCTGCGCGTGGTTGACGAGGTCCTTGAACGCGCCTTCCGGGTCATAGACATAGGCGACCCCGCCGCTCATGCCCGCCGCGAAGTTGCGCCCGGTCTTGCCGAGCACGACCACCACGCCGCCGGTCATGTATTCGCAGCCGTGGTCCCCGGTGCCCTCGACCACCGCGATGGCGCCCGAGTTGCGCACCGCGAAGCGCTCGCCCGCGACGCCGTTGAAATAGGCCTCGCCCGCAATTGCGCCGTACATGACGGTGTTGCCGACGATGATGTTGTCCTGCGCCGCACGCGGAGCCTCGGCAGGCTGGCGCACGATGATGCGCCCGCCCGAAAGCCCCTTGCCGACATAGTCATTGGCATCGCCAACCAGATCGAGCGTCACCCCGTGGGCCAGCCAAGCGCCGAAGCTCTGCCCGGCAACGCCCGTAAGGTTGATGCGGATGCTGTCGGTCGGCAGGCCCTCGTGTCCATTCGCCTTGGCGATCTCGCCCGAGAGCATCGCGCCGACCGTGCGGTTGACGTTGCGCACCTCGTATTCGAGCTGAACCGGCTGCTTCGTATCGATGGCCGTGCGGCAATCGGCGATCAGCCGGTTGTCGAGCGCGCCGTCGAGGCCGTGGTCCTGCACACCGATCTGGCGCAGCGAGGCCCCGTCCTTCAATGGCACCTGGTGGAGAATGCGGCCAAGGTCGATCCCCCGCGCCTTCCAGTGTCGCTCCATCCGGCGGGTGTCGAGCCGGTCGACGCGGCCGACCATCTCGGCGACTGTGCGGAAGCCCATCTCGGCCATGATCGCCCGCAGTTCCTCGGCGACGAAGAACATGTAGTTGACCACGTGTTCCGGCTGACCGGTGAAGCGCGCGCGCAGCACCGGATCCTGCGTCGCCACGCCGACGGGACAGGTGTTGAGGTGGCACTTGCGCATCATGATGCAGCCTGCGGCAATCAGCGGGGCGGTCGCAAAGCCGAACTCGTCCGCCCCAAGCAGCGCGCCGATGGCAACATCGCGTCCGGTGCGCAGCCCGCCATCAACCTGCACCGCGATCCGTTCACGCAGATCGTTGAGGAGCAGCGTCTGCTGGGTTTCGGCCAGACCGATTTCCCACGGCGAGCCCGCGTGCGTCAGCGAGGTCAGCGGCGATGCGCCCGTCCCGCCGTCATAGCCCGCGATGGTGACATGGTCCGCGCGCGCCTTGGAAACGCCCGCGGCAACCGTGCCGACGCCGACTTCGGACACCAGCTTGACGGAGATTCGCGCCACAGGGTTCACGTTCTTCAGATCGTGAATGAGCTGGGCGAGATCCTCGATCGAATAGATGTCGTGGTGCGGCGGCGGCGAGATCAGGCCCACGCCCGGGGTCGAGTGCCGCACCGCGCCGATGCGCTTGTCGACCTTGTGCCCGGGCAGCTGCCCGCCCTCGCCGGGCTTCGCGCCCTGCGCCATCTTGATCTGGATATCGTCCGAATTGACGAGGTATTCGGTCGTCACACCGAAGCGGCCGGATGCCACCTGCTTGATGCGGCTGCGCATCGAATCGCCGTTAGCGAGCGGCTTGAACCGGAACGGCTCCTCCCCGCCCTCGCCCGTGTTCGAACGCCCGCCGATGCGGTTCATCGCGATCGCCATCGTCGAGTGCGCTTCGTGGCTGATCGAGCCCAAGCTCATCGCGCCGGTCGAGAACCGCTTCACGATCTCGCTCGCGGGTTCCACTTCCTCAAGCGGGATCGGCTGATCGGCCTTCCTGAACTCCAGCAGCCCGCGGATCGTCAGCAGGCGTTCCGACTGCTCGTTGATCGACTTGGCGAATTCCTCGTAGTTCTTGGGATCGTTGCCGCGCACTGCATGCTGCAACTGGGCGACGTTCTGCGGCGTCCAGGCGTGCTCCTCGCCGCGCAGGCGATACTGGTAGATCCCGCCGACATCGAGCATCCCGTCATAGAGCGGGTTGTCGCCGTAAGCCTGCCCGTGACGGCGCAGCGCCTCCTCGGCGACTTCGGCAAGGCCGATGCCCTCGATGGTGGTGGCGGTGCCGGTGAAGTACTTTTCGACGAAGGCGCTCGACAGGCCGACCGCGTCGAAGATCTGCGCGCCGCAGTACGACTGGTAGGTCGAGATGCCCATCTTGGACATGACCTTGCGGATGCCCTTGCCGATCGCCTTGATGAAGTTCTGCTGGACCTTGTAGGCAGGCAGATCGGAGTGCCGCTTGACCCGAAGCGCTTCAAGCGTCTCGAAGGCGAGATAGGGGTTGATGGCTTCCGCACCGTAACCCGCCAGCACGCAGAAGTGATGCACCTCGCGCGCCTCACCCGTCTCGACCACGAGGCCGGTCTGCATGCGCAGGCCCTGACGCACGAGGTGGTGGTGCACCGCAGCCGTCGCCAGCAGGGCGGGCATCGGCACGCGATCCTCGCTCTGCGCGCGGTCGGACAGGACGAGGATGTTGTGATCCTGAAGCACCGCTTCGGTCGCCGACCAGCACATTTCCTTTATCGCCATCGCGAGGCCCTCGGCCCCGGTGGAGGCGTCCCAGGTCATGTCGATGGTCGCGCAGCGGAAAGCGCCGTCCAGCGCCTCCTCCACCGAGCGGATCTTGGCGAGATCCTCGTTCGTCAGGATCGGCTGATCGACCTCCAGCCGCTTGTGCGTCCCTGCATCGCGGCCCAGCAGGTTCGGGCGCGGGCCGATCATCGAAGTGAGGCTCATCACCAGTTCTTCGCGGATCGGATCGATCGGCGGGTTGGTGACCTGCGCGAAGTTCTGCTTGAAATAGTCGTAGAGCAGGCGCGCGCGATCGGACAGCACGGCAATCGGCGTGTCGGTGCCCATCGAGCCGATCGGGTCATCGGCATCCACCGCCATCGGTTCGAGGAAGCGGGTGATGTCTTCCTGCGTGTAGCCGAAAGCCTGCTGGCGCTGGAGCAGCGTGCCTTCCGCAGGCGCGATCGTCTCGAGCTCGGGCACCACGTCGGTGATGTCGGCGAGCTTGTACTGCGCCTGATGCAGCCATTCGGCATAAGGATGCGCGTTCGCCAGATCGGCCTTGAGCTCGTCATCCTCGATGATGCGCCCCTGCTCGAGGTCGATCAGCAGCATCTTGCCTGGCTGAAGCCGCCACTTGCGTACGATGTCTTCCTCGGCAAACGGCAGCACGCCGCTTTCCGAGGCGAGGCAGACGATGTCGTCCTTGGTGACGCAGAAGCGTGCGGGCCTGAGGCCGTTGCGATCCAGCGTCGCGCCGATCTGGCGGCCATCGGTGAAGCATACCGAAGCCGGGCCGTCCCACGGCTCCATGAGCGCGGCGTGATATTCGTAGAAGGCGCGCCGCTCGGGGCTCATCAGCGCATTGCCGGCCCAGGCTTCCGGGATGAGGATCATCATCGCATGGGCGAGGCTGTATCCGCCCGCGATCAGCAGTTCGAGCGCGTTGTCGAGGCACGCCGTGTCCGATTGCCCGTGCGGGATGATCGGCCACATCTTGTCGAGATCAGGGCCGAGCAGCTCGCTTTCCATGGTACGGCGGCGGGCGTTCATCCAGTTGACGTTGCCACGTACCGTGTTGATCTCGCCGTTGTGGGCGATGAAGCGGAACGGGTGGGCCAGCCGCCAGCTCGGGAAGGTGTTGGTCGAGAAGCGCTGGTGGACGAGGCCGAGCGCGGAAACGCAGGCGGGATCGCGCAGGTCGTCGTAGAAGCTGCCCACCTGCGTTGCCAGCAGCAGACCCTTGTAAACGATGGTGCGGGTCGAGAAGCTCGGCAGATAGGTATCGGTCAGCGATGGCAGGCCGTGCTTTTCAGCCAGCCCGGCGAGCGGGTTCTGCACCTGCTTGCGGATCACGAGCAGCTTGCGCTCGAAGGCGTCCTGATCGGCGCAATTGGCCCCGCGCGCGATCACCGCCATCTCGATCACCGGCATTGATGCGATTACCGCCGCGCCGAGGCCGTCCATCGTGGTCGGCACGGTGCGCCAGCCGATGAAGCGCTGGCCCTCCTTGGCGGTGAAGGCTTCCATGCGCTCCTTAACAAACGCACGCGCCGCCGCATCCTGCGGAAGGAAGCACATGGCGACGGCATATTCACCCGGCTGCGGGAGATCGTGGCCCGCGCTGTCCGCCCAGCGGCGAATCAGCGGATCGGGAATCTGGATCAGAATCCCCGCGCCGTCACCCAGCAGCGGGTCCGAGCCGACCGCTCCGCGGTGGTCGAGTTTCTCAAGGATCTCAAGCGCCTGAGCGATGATCGCATGGCTTTTCTCACCCTTGATATGCGCAACCATGCCGACGCCGCAGGCATCGTGTTCGTTGACGGGGTCATAGAGACCCTGGGCGGAAGGGTAACCCATGGCAAAAGTCCGTTCTGTCAGATGCCTAAAGGCGCGAACCCGTCTACCGCATGATCGCTCATGCGCAGGAACACGCCTCTTGGCCGGTCTATCGGACAGGTTGACCCAAAGGAGGCTTGGACCTGTCCGTTTTCGGCCCCCTCATGCCGACAGGATGCGGATTTGGCAAGGGTCTCGCGTGAAGCAATATTTCCCGCAGACCTATTCAAACTATCGCTAGATTGCGCGCGATGCACATTGCGGCCGCGTCGGTTGCAGCTTTTGCGCCGACAGCGCGGCCTAGCCCGCTCCGCGACCGGCTTCGCGCCGGGCATGAAGCTGCGCCAGCGCGGCGCGCAGCGGCTCTTCATGGTGCCCTGATTGCGCGTCGTCCTGCTTGGCGCCGGGACCGCCGCTCAAGGCTGCGAGCGCCTTCAACGCCTCGGCAAGAGCGGCCTCGCGGGCAGCGAGATCGGCAGCGCTCAGCGCCCGGGCAGAAGGGGCAGCGCGATGTTCGTGAAGCGCACCGGCGAAGCGTTCGACCATCTGGGGCAGGCTCAGCGCCTCGGTGGGCACAGCCCGCAGGCGGGCGAGGGCCGCGGTTCCCGGAGCTGGCGACGGCGCGGCTGTCTTCGCTGCGGCAGGAGGAGCAGCAGCACGAAGCGGGGCAACGGGCGCGGCGATCGGCGATGTCTCGCCACCTTGCGGTTCATCCTCGACCCACACCGCGTTTCGGCCGGGCAGTTCGGCGAAGGCCGCAAGGTCCAATTCACGCGGAGCATTTTCGCAATCGGGAACGGACGGACCATGAGGCGCTTCCAAGGGCTCCGTCTGCACCGCCTCGAGATCCGCATCGCGCCACGCAGGCGAGGCAAAGGGCATCGCATCGAGCGGGTCGTCGAGCCTGAGGCTGCCGAGGTCGCGCGCCGGGTTGATCGGCGTGAGGTCCTTCACCGTTCGCTCGGCTGCAGCGGGCCGACCAACCGAACGCCGGGCGCGGCCATGCACGGCGGCAGCCGGCGCATACAGCACCGTGCCGAGGACCAGCGCGGCGAGAACCGCGGCAAGCGGCTGGGCAATGCCGGAAAGAACCCCGAGCAGCGTGCCGTCCAGCACCGCCGTGAACATCGCGGCCGGGAGGACCATGACCACCATTGCGCCGAGCGCCGCGCCCCACAGTCCCAGCAGCGGAGCAAAAGCCGGATGCGCGGTGATCGGAAGCTTCGACGATTTGCGAGCGCCGCTGCGCCTGCGCTTCATCGACCGATCCTGCTGCACCGCTTCCATTTTCGCGATCACCTTGCCATGGCGGCAGCGCGCTCTGCGCCGCTCTGTCCGTTCTCGGCTAGCAAGAGATGGTAAACAGAGACATAATCGCGCGCATTCACGGCCCAGTCGTGGCGGCTGCGGACATGGGCGACGGCGAGATCCTTCATGGCGTCCCACCCTTCGCGATTGTCTAGCAACCGGCCGAGAGCGACAGCGCAGGCGGCGGGATCGTCGGGGGCAAAGAGCGTGCCCGTGACGCCGTCCTCGATCAGTTCGCGGTGCCCGCCGACGCTGGAGGCGGCGACAAGGCGGCGCTGGGCCATCGCCTCCAGCGGCTTCAACGGCGTCACAAGGTCGGTGAGACGCTGCCCTTTACGCGGATAGGCGAGCACATCGACCAGCGAGTAATAGCGCTCGACCTCGGTATGCGGCACGCGCCCGGTGAAGATCACCGCGTCAGGCTCGGGCAGAGAAGCGGCCGCAGCGCGCCAGGCCGGGTCCATCGGCCCTGCTCCGACAAGCAGCAGCCGCGCATCGGGGTGCGAGCGGCGCAGCAACGGCATCGCGGCGATCAGGTCATCGACCCCTTCATAGGCGTAGAAGCTGCCGATATAGCCGATCACCGGAGCGCCGGCGGCGATGCCGAGTTCGGCGGCCAGCGCATCGTCGCGCGGCGGCGGGTCGCCGAACAGCGACAGGTCGACCCCGTTGGGCATGACCCGGATCCGCTCGGCGGGAATGCCGCGGGCGGCCAGATCGTCCTTGAGGCCGTGGCAGATCGTGAACAGCGCGTCCGCCGCCTTCGCGACGCGGGTCTCGAGCGCGCGGGTCAGACGGTATTTTAGGCTGCCCTCGGTGCCGGTCAGGTTTCCGACGGCGGCATCCTCCCAGAAGGCGCGGATCTCGTAGACGAAGGGCACGCCAAGCGCCCGCGCCGCGCGCAGCGCCGCCGCTCCGCCGAGCGCGGGGCTGTGAGCGTGGATGATGTCCGGCCGCCATTCGAGCGCCGCGGCGTGGATCGCAGCCGCAAGTGCCTCGATCTCGCCCATTTCGCGCAAGGGCGGCGGACCTGCGGGTGTCCCCGGCGTGCGGTGGAAGATCAGGCCGTCGGCCTCCTCGCGCGGCGCCGCCACCGCTGCTTCGAGATTGTGGCGCTGCCCGGTGATTCCCCGCACCTCCAGACCGTGGCCCTCCTGAGCCTTGAGGATCGCACGGGTGCGGAAGGTGTAGCCGCTGTGGAGCGGCAGCGAATGATCGAGAACGTGGAGGATGCGGGTCATGGCCATGCTCACTAGCGCAGCCGTGCTTAACGCGCCGTCAACTGGCTGCGGGTAAGCAGACGCATTGCCCCTTCGCGGACACACGCCCGAACCATGATCGACACTCTCGCGCTCGCTCTCGGACATGGCCTCATGGTCATCGCGATGCTGCGCCTGGTGATGCGCGCAGGGCTCGACGAGGATCCGCTGCTCGGAGAGCTGGCGGCCGAGGCGACCAGCAACCGCAAGGCGGCGAGCGCCTCGGGCCGCAGCGCCGCGCGCCGTGCACGGGGCGGCAGCGAGGCGCCCGGCGACGCCGAGGCCGAGGCGGCGGAATGAAGGACCTCTTCTTCCTTGCCTTCATCGTCTACGTGCTGCTGCTCGGGCTGAAGCGCCCGTTCCTGTGGGTGCTGCTCTACGTCTATATCGACATCCTCGCGCCCCAGCGCATCGGCTATTCGATCATCACCACCCTGCCCTTGTCGCTGATCGCCTTTGCTGCGGCCTTCGGCGGCTGGCTGGTGCTCGACCGCAAGGAGGGCGCGCGCTTCACGCTGCGGCAGGGTCTGCTGCTGGGCCTGCTCACCTATTGCTGGTGGAGCACCAGCAACGCCGATTTCCCCGAGGACGCCCTGACCAAGTGGGACTGGGTGTGGAAGGCGCTGCTGTTCGCGATCTTCCTGCCCCTCACGCTCACCACGCGGGCGCGGATCGAGGGGCTGGCGTTGGTGCTGCTGCTGTCGGTCGCCACGATCGTGATCGCCACGGGTCTCAAGGTGGTAACCGGGGGCGGCGGCTATGGCGAACTCAATTTCTTCGTCGACGACAACAGCGGCATCTACGAAAGCTCGACCCTCGCCACGGTCGCGATCGGCCTGATTCCGCTGCTGTGGTGGTTCGTGAAGCATGGCACGATCTTTCCGCGGCACTGGACCGTCATCGCCTTTGCCGCAGCGCTGACCTTCGCCAGCCTGCTCGTCCCGGTCGGCACCGAGGCGCGCACCGGCCTTCTATGCATCGCCGCGCTGGCCGTGCTGATGCTGCGCTACACCCGGCGGCGGTTCATGTTCATCGCCGGGGCGGGCCTGCTCGGCATCGTCGCCCTGCCCTTCCTCCCGCAGTCCTATTACGACCGCATGGCGACGATCGCCGAGCCCGGCGGCGACGAAAGCGCCTCGACCCGCGTCGCGGTGTGGAAGTGGACGCTGGACTATGTCGAGCAACGCCCGCTCGGCGGGGGCTTCGATGCCTACCGCTCCAACCGCTTCACCTACGTGATGCCGGTCAAGCAGACCGACGGGAACACCACCGCGATCCGCTACCAGCAGGTCGAGGACAAGGCCCGCGCCTATCACTCGTCGATCTTCGAGATGCTCGGCGAACAGGGCTGGCCGGGGCTGGCGATGTGGCTGACGCTGCATGCGCTGGGGCTGTGGCAGATGGAGCGTATTCAGCGCCGCTGGAAGACGGCCGAGGCCGAGGCGGAACGCTGGATCGCTCCGATGGCGGCGGCCTTGCAGATGGGCGCGGTGATCTACCTTGTGGGCGCGCTGTTCCAGGGGATCGCCTATCAGCCGGTCATGCTGATGCTGGTCGGCCTCCAGATCGGGCTCGCTACCTATTGCGCGCGCATCGATTCGGCGCGGGGCATGCTGGGTCGCAGCGCCTCGCGCAGGGCAGCGGCACAAGGCAAGATGCGCGGTGCCGTAGCGGCATAACGCGCGCCGTTGCGCTCCCCCTTGCGATGCGCCATGAAGCCCCCCGCAACGCGGTGCGGCGGGCACGGGATCCTGCCGCCAGACAAGCGAAGGAGGAGCCCGATGAACGCGCAAGATTTGGCCGACAAGGTTGGCGAAGTGATCGGCACCAGCGAATGGGCGGAGATGAGCCAGGAGCGCATCAACCAGTTCGCCGAAGCCACCGGTGACCACCAGTTCATTCACGTCAATGAAGAGATGGCGAAGATGACCCCGTTCGGCGGGACCATCGCCCACGGCTTCCTGACGCTGTCGATGATCCCCTATCTCGGCGCCCAGGGCGGCGCCCCGCGCGTCGATGGCGTGAAGATGGGCGTCAACTACGGCGGCAACAAGACCCGCTTCATCGCCCCCGTGCGCGCCGGCAAGCGGATCCGCGGTCACTGGAAGCTCGTCGAAATGGTCGAGAAGCGCCCCGGCCAGTGGCAGCAGACTTGCGAAATCACCATCGAGATCGAAGGCGAGGACAAGCCGGCCCTGATCTGCGAGTGGATCACGCAATACTTCGTGTGAGCCCTGTGGCGCGCATCGAACCCCTCGCAGAGCCCTACCCCGAGCCTTTCGCCCGGGCGATGGCCGTGCTGATGCGCGGTGCGCCGCCGCTGAAGCTGTTCACCACGCTTGCCAAGCACGACCGTGCGTGGGCCAAGTTCACCGCCAGCTCGATGCTCGACCGCGGACCGCTGGGCCTGCGCGAGCGCGAGCTGGTGATCGACCGCACCACCGCGCGCTGCGGCTGCGAGTACGAATACGGCGTCCACATCCGCGGCTTCGCGGAAAAGGCTGGGATCGACGAAGCCCAGCAGCGCGCGCTCGTCCACGGCGGGGCAGATGACCCGGTCTGGAGCGCACGGGAAGCGGTGCTGATCGCCGGCGTCGATGCCCTGCTCGACCACAAGCGCCTGACCGATGCGCATTGGGCCGATCTGCGGGCGCACTTCTCGGAAGCCGAAGTGCTCGAAGTCGTTCAGCTTGTCGCCTTCTATCACGGCGTGTCGCTGATCTGCGGCACGCTCAACCTGCCGCTCGAAGACGGGGCGGCACGGTTCCCCGACTGACCTCTTTCAACAAGGATACCTCTATCATGGCACGTGACGCCGTTATCGTCTCCACCGCCCGCACGCCGATCGGGCGCGCTTACAAGGGCGCTTTCAACGCCACCCCCGGCGCCACTCTCGGCGCGCTGAGCCTTGCGCCCGCCATCGAGCGTGCCGGGATCGAAGCCGGCCATATTGACGATGTGGTGTGGGGCGCGGTGCTCACTCAGGGCACCCAGGCCGGCAACATCGGCCGTCAGGTCGCGCTGCGCGCCGGTTGCCCGGTGGGCGTTTCGGCCCAGACCATTGACCGCCAGTGCTCCTCGGGCCTGATGGCGATTGCGACCGCCGCCAAGCAGATCATCGTCGACAACATGGATATCGTCGTCGGCGGCGGACAGGATTCGATTTCGATGGTGCAGACCCCCGAGATGCGCGTCGCGCCCGACCGCTCGCTGATCGCGATGCACAAGGACGTCTACATGCCGATGCTCGGCACCGCCGAGACCGTGGCCAAGCGCTACAACATCAGCCGCGAGGCGCAGGACGAATACGCCTACCAGTCGCAGATGCGCACCGCGGCCGCACAGGCCGAGGGCCGTCTGGATGCCGAGATCGTCCCCGTCACCGTCACGATGAACGTGGTCGACAAGGAGACCAAGGAAGTCTCGCAGAAGGAAATCACCGCCACCAAGGACGAAGGCAACCGTCCCGAAACAACGCTCGAAGGCCTCCAGAGCCTCAATCCCGTCATGGGCCCGGGCATGAACATCACTGCGGGCAACGCCTCGCAGCTGTCGGACGGTTCCTCGGCCGCGGTGCTGATGGAGGCCAAGCTCGCCGAACAGCGCGGGCTTCAGCCGCTCGGTCGCTATGTCGGCATGGCGGTCGCCGGCACCGAGCCTGACGAGATGGGCATCGGCCCGGTCTTCGCGATTCCGAAGCTCTTGAAGCAGACCGGCCTCAAGATGGACGACATCGGCCTGTGGGAACTGAACGAGGCCTTCGCGGTGCAGGTGCTCTACTGCCGCGACCAACTGGGCATTCCCAACGACATCCTCAACGTCAACGGCGGCTCGATCTCGATCGGCCACCCCTACGGCATGACCGGCGCGCGCTGCACCGGCCATGCGCTGATCGAAGGCAAGCGTCGCGGCGCCAAGTATGTCGTGGTGACGATGTGCGTTGGCGGCGGCATGGGCGCGGCTGGTCTCTTCGAGGTCTTCTAAGCGGAACTTTTTTCCCGCGTCGGCGCTAGCGCCTGTCCCCATCAAAGGAGGCAGGCATGGCGACCGACGCGGAGATTCGCTCCAAATTCTGGAAGGCGCTCAAGAGCGACATGACGATGTTCCTCGGCATGGCCGAGGGTGAGGACGGCCACGCCCGTCCGATGACTGCGCAGCTCGAGGACGAGCTGTATCGGGACGGCGAATACCACGGGCCGTTGTGGTTCTTCACCGCCACCGACAACAACCTCTACCGGATGATCCAGCAGGTCGAACTCGGTGGCGGGCAGCCGCGCGCCATGGCGCATTTCGCCTCCAAGGGCCATGATGTGTGGGCGACCGTCCACGGCGGCCTTTCCACCACCCGCGACCGCGCGACCATCGACCGGCTCTGGAACCGCTTCGTCGCAGCCTGGTATCAAGGCAAGGACGACCCCAAGATCGCTCTTATCCGCCTCGATCCAGAGGACGCGGAAATCTGGATCGACGCGTCCTCGCTGGTGGCGGGCATCAAGATGCTGATCGGCATCGACCCCAAGAAGGACTATCAGGACAAGGTCGCCGAAGTGAGGCTCTAGCAACGGCGCTGCCGCCTTCCCGCTCGCTGGCAGGAAGGCGGCGCGCCGGAGTCAGCGCAAGGACACCACGTTGTCGGTCGCCTCGCGTACGCGGCTGCCGTTGAACAGGCTCATCATCGGTTCGTCCTGAACGATGACGGCCACCGCATTGCCGTAGCCGTTGAAGCCGGTCTTCATCGCCGCGCCGTAAGCGCCGAGCATCCCGATCTCGATATAGTCGCCTGCTTGGATGTCGGCCGGGAGCCGGAAGGGCCCCTTCATGTAATCGGCATCGTCGCATGTCGGACCGTAGAAAGAGAAGTCCTCGTCTTCCTCGATCAGGTCATCCTCAAGCGCGCGCACCGGGAAGCGCCACGCGACGTGAGCCGCATCATACAGGGCGCCATAGGCACCGTCGTTGATGTAGAGCTCCTCGCCGCGGCGCTTGTTCACCTGGACGATCATCGAGCTGTACTCGGCGCTGAGTGCACGGCCGGGTTCGCACCACAGCTCAGCGTTATAGGCGATCGGCAGGGCTTCGAAGTGCTTGGCGACAATTGCGAAGTAATCTTCCATCGGCGGCGGTTCGAGGCCCGGGTAGGCGCTCGGGAAGCCCCCGCCCACGTCGATCATGTCGATCACCACCGATGCCTCGGCAATCGCCGCGCGGGTGCGGTCCATCGCCTGCACGAAGGCGAACGGGGTCATCGCCTGGCTGCCGACGTGGAAGCACACGCCCAGCCAGTCACAATGCTGGCGAGCTTCCTGCAACAGCGCCGGCGCCTCAATCAGGTCACAACCGAACTTGGATGCCAGCGAGAGCTCCGAATATTCGGACGACACGCGCAGGCGGACGCACAGGCGCAGGTCACGCGGCGGCTCGCCGGTCGCGGGATCGGTGCAGGCGGTGACGATCTTTTCCAGTTCCTCGACAGTGTCGAGGCTGAAGGTGCGCACGCCGTGTTCGAAATAGGCTTCGGTGATTGCCGCCGGTGTCTTCACCGGGTGCATGAAGCACAGCACCGCGCCCGGCAGGATGCCGCGCACCAGCCGCACCTCGGTGATCGAGGCAACGTCGTAATGCGTCACACCGGCGCTCCACAGCACCTCGATAAGATCGGGCGCCGGGTTAGCCTTGACCGCATAGAGCACCTTGCCCGGGAACTTCTCGACGAAGAAACGGGCGGCGCGCCGCGCGGCGTGCGGGCGGTTGAGGATGACGGGTTCGTCCGGACGAAGGTCGCGGACTACAGCCAGTGCGTCAGGATAGATGTGCAACTCAAGGGACCCCCAAAACGGCTCTGTTGAACCATAAAACGACAAGCTGCCTTGCGGTTTGGAAGTCCCCTTGGGGCAGCGGAAGCGCGCATCTAGGGCTTGGGGGGGGAAATGCAAACGAAAAATGAGCCCGCCCGAGCCGGATTATTACTTTTTGGCGACACCACCTTAAAGGCGACCGGAATGTGACGGAAAACGCAGGCTTCGCCCGGGTCAGAAAGCAATCCTGGGTGCGACGCCGACTGTCCCGCGCTCGCCTTCTTCCAGTTGGTGGAAATCGGCCGGCGCAAATCCGAGGCTTCCGGCAAACAGCACTGCGGGAAAGGATTCGCGCGCGCCGTTGTACCGCGCTGCTGCCGCGTTCAGCGCCCGGCGTGCAGCGGCAAGCTTGTCTTCGACATCACCCAGTTCGGCCTGAAGCGACTGGAAGTTGGCTGACGCCTTGAGGTCCGGATAGGCCTCGCCCAGCGCAAGCAGGTTGCCGAGAGCGGTCCGCAGTTGCTGCTCGCCCGCTGCCGCAGTCTGCCCACCCGCGCCTGCCGTATTGCGGGCCGCGATGACGGCATCAAGCGTCGCGGACTCATGCGCAGCATAGCCCTTTACTGTCTCCACAAGGTTCGGGATCAGGTCGTGCCGCTGGCGCAGCTGCGCGTCGATATCGGCAAGGCCCTGACGCACGCTCTGCCTCAGCCCTACGAGCCGATTGTAGACAGAAACCAGCACGATCAGCAGCAGCGCCAGCAGCCCAAGCGCAACGAACAGGACCAAATCCATTTTCATCCCCTTTACCTGACCCGCCCAACTATGCTGACAGAGGTTAAAGAATCGCGCGGGGGAGGCAATGCAGGCGTCGATTGACCAATTGATGGGCGGAGGTCTGGCAGGCTGGCTTGAGGACCAGACCGGAATGCGCGATGCCGCGCGGCGGCGGGCGATGTCGCGATGGACGTGGGGCGCAGCAATCCTGATGCCGCCGCTCGCCTTTCTGTGGTTCGGCCCGGCGCTAGGCTTCGATTGGAAAGCGGTGCTGACGAGCGGCGCGATCGCGCTCGTGGGCTGGTGGGGTTATCGCCCGATTGCCGAGGCCAAGAAGGCCATCAAGATCGGCATCAACTCAGCCATCGCTGCAAGCTTTGGTCTCGCCTATGCGCATGATGTGGAGCCGGGCGAGGAATTCGCCGCTGCGCGCCGCTATGGTCTTGTTCCGGGTTTCGACCGATCGAGCTTCGAGGATCATTGGCATGGCACGCTCGAAAGGCACGATTTCAGCCTCTATGAAGCCCACCTCGAGGAGCGCCGCGGATCTGGCAAGAACCGGCGCTGGGAAACGGTGTTCCGCGGGCCGATCATCCGCATGGCATTCGGCCGCAAGTTCCATTCCACCACTCTGCTAGAGCGCGCGGGCAAGCACCGCTCGTGGCTGGGGCTTGGCGGTGCAAGTGAGCATGTCAATTTCAAGGGGCACCAGCTTGAACGGGTCGATCAGGTGCATCCCGCCTTCGGGGAAACCTTCGCGCTCTATTCCGACGACCAGGTCGAAGCGCGGGTGCTCGTTCATCCCTCCTATGTCGAGCACCTCCTGCGGCTCGAAGGCGCTTTCGAAGCGCGCGAACTGCGCGCGCTGTTCACCCGCGGCGAGGTGATCATCGCGATCGAGACCGGCAACCTGTTCGAGAGCGGCGGGATGGACGCATCGCAGGATCACGCCAAGGCGGAGCGCGCCGCCCGCCAGTTCGGCGCACTGGCGGGCCTCGCGCTCGCGATCAACCAGAACGAGCGTGGCCGCGTGATCGAGGGCGGCCCCAGGTCAGCCGCCGACCTGTGAGGCGTCAGCTGAGGCGATCCCGGAAGTCCGCGTAGTCGAACCGCTTGATGCAATCGAGCGCGTCGGTCTCGCTGTCCCACATCCAGATACTCGGCAACGCGACCCCGTTGAAGGTGTTGGTCTTGACCATCGAGTAATGCGCCTGATCGAGGAACGCGAAGCGCGCCCCCGGTTCGGCGGCCACGGGCAGGCGATAGTCGCCGATGACGTCGCCCGCGAGGCACGAGGGCCCGCCAAGGCGGATCGGGATCATGCTTTCATCAGCGAGTTCGCCCAGCATCGCCGGACGATAGGGCGCCTCCAGCACGTCGGGCATGTGGCACGTTGCCGAGATGTCGGTGATCCCCACCGGCATCTCGTTGAAATGCGTGTCGAGCAGCGTGCCGACGAGGATGCCGGCGTCGAGCGCAACCGCCTCGCCGGGTTCGATGATGATCTGGCAGCCGGTGTCGCTGGCCGCATCCTTCAGGAATTCCACCAGTTCCTCGCGCTGGTAATCGGCCCGCGTGATGTGGTGGCCGCCGCCCATGTTGATCCACTTGAGCTGGTCGAAATAGGGTTCGATCACGTCGAAAACCCTGTCCCAAGTCTGGCGCAGCGGCTCGAAATCCTGTTCGCACAGGTTGTGGAAGTGGATGCCCTCGACACCTTCCATGTGCTCCTCGGTGAGCTGGTCGAGCGGGAAGCCGAGGCGCGATCCCGGGGCGCTGGGGTCATACTTGGCGACCTCGCCGGTCGGCACCTGCGGATTGATGCGCAAGCCCACACTGACGGGCGCGCCGTTGGCGGCCGCGTTGTCGAGGATCAGCCGCGCACGCTGGTGCTGGAAAGGCGAATTGAAGATAACGTGATCGGAAAGGCGACAGATTTCCTCCAGTTCCTCCGGCTTGAAGGCAGCGGAGTAAGTCGCAATCTCGCCGTCGTAGAACTCGCTTGCGAGCCGCGCTTCCCACAGGCCGGAGGTGGATACCCCGTCGAGATACTCGCCGATGATGGGCGCTGCCGACCACATGGAGAACGCCTTCAGCGCCGCGAAAACCTTGATGTCCCCGCCATCGGCCGCCGCCGCATCGCGCACCGCCGCCAGCACGCGGCAATTGACGCGCAAGCGTGCGGCATCGACCACGAAGGCGGGGCTGTCGACACGCGACAGTTCGAAATGGGCGAAGGCGCCCGGATCACCGGCCTTGGTCTGCATCAGCCGAGCGGGCTCTTGAAGATCATGAATGCGCCTCCTGCAATGAGTGCGAAACCGAGAAGCTGGCTGGGCCCCGGCGTCTGGCCGAACAGCGCCCATGCCACCAGCACGAAGGCCGCGAGAGATAGGACCTCCTGCACGGTCTTCAACTCGGCCAGAGAATAATGCGCGATGCCGATGCGGTTGGCAGGCACGGCGAGAGTGTATTCGACAAGCGCGATGCCCCACGCAAGCCCGATCGCGGCGAGCATGCCCAAGGAGGGCTGCTTCAGGTGGTAATACCACGACATGTTCATGACGATGCTCGAAAGGGCAAGCAGCAGGATCGGCCAAAGGGCGGCGAGGCTGGTCATGGTCTGGCCTTGTCCGGCAGCGTCACGCGCACCACCCGCCCGCCCGCGACATCGGTGACGTAGATGTGCCCGTCCCCCCCCAGCGCAAGGTCATGGCCTAGGCTTGCGTCCTTGCCCGGCAGGCCGATGTCGTAGGCCGCCGTGATCGTGCCATCGGCGGCGTAGACACGCAGGACCGCGCCCTTGCGGTCGGCTGCGTCGCGCCCTTCGATTGCCAGGAGACGCCCTCCTGCGAGCGGCTTGAGGCCGTAGGTGTGGTTCCCCGAAGGCGAGGCCCATGTGGCAAGAAGCTTGCCGGCATGATCGAAGACCTGGATTCGGGCATTTTCGCGGTCGGCGACATAGATGCGGGTCTCGTCCACTGCGACCGCATGAGCGACGGAGAAATCGCCAAAGTCGCGGATGAAGTCGCCCTCCGATGAGAATTCGGCGATGCGGGTGTTGACGTAGCCATCGGCGACGAGGACCCGGCCAGGCAGAAAGGCGATGTCGGCCGGACGACCGAAGTGGCGCGCGTCCTGCCGCGTCACGGCCCGTTCGCCGAGAGTGAGTTCGAGCGCCCCCTCCGGCGAGAAGCGCATCACCTGTTCCCGGCCGACATCGGTGATCCAGACCTTGCCATCCGGCGCAATCGAGATCCCGTGGGGCATGATGAACAGCCCCGCCCCCCACTGGGCAAGCAAGGTGCCGTCGGGCGAGAACTTGAAAATGGTGGGCTCGGCGATTGGGTCGGCGGGGAATGGCTCCTCCCACACGCGGCCTGCGCGGTGAAGCACCCAGACGTTGCCCGCCGCGTCCACATCAACTCCGCTGACCTCACCGAACTTGGCGCCTGCCGGAATGGCGGGCCAGCCGGTATCGACCGCGAGCGGCGGCACCTCCTCGCGCGGTGGGGGCGCAGCGTCACAGGCAGCAAGCGCCAGAAAGGCGAACCCCGCCCCCCAACGTCGCATCAGAACTCCACCGGCCCGGCCATTTCCTCGACCGTCCAGGGCAGCCCGTGCTGGTTGAGCATGTCCATGAAGGGATCGGGGTCCATCTGCTCGATGTTGAACACGCCTTCGCCCTGCCATTTACCCTTCACCATCATCGCCGCGCCGATCATCGCGGGAACGCCCGTGGTGTAGCTGACCGCCTGGTTGCCGGTTTCCTCGTAGGCGGCTTCGTGGCTGCAGATGTTCTTGATGTAGAACGTCTTCTCGCCCGAGCCGTCCAGCGCCTCGCCGGTCGCGATCACGCCGATATTGGTGTTGCCCTTGGTGGTCTCGCCCAGCGTTTCGGGCTTGGGCAGCACGGCTGCGAGGAATTGCAGCGGGATGATGTCCTTACCCTGATATCGGACCGGCTCAATGCTCGTCATCCCGACATTTTGGAGCACGGTCAGGTGGGTGATGTACTGATCGCCAAAGGTCATCCAGAACCGCGCGCGCTCGAGTTCGGGGACGAACTTGGCAAGGCTTTCCAGCTCCTCGTGATACATCAGGTACATGTTCTTCGGGCCGACCGCCTCGAAGTCGAAGGCTTGCCTTTTCGACATGGCGGGGGTCTCCACCCACTCGCCGTTCTCCCAGTGCCGCGCAGGGGCGGTCACTTCGCGGATGTTGATTTCCGGATTGAAGTTGGTCGCGAAATGCTGGCCATGGTCGCCGCCGTTGCAGTCCAGAATGTCAAGCTGGCGGATGGTCTTCAGCTTGTGCTTCTTGAGCCACATGGTGAAGACCGAGGTGACGCCCGGATCGAAGCCCGAACCCAGCAGCGCCATGAGCCCTGCGTCCTTGTAGCGCTCCTGATAGGCCCACTGCCACTTGTACTCGAACTTCGCCTCGTCCTTGGGCTCGTAGTTCGCGGTGTCGAGGTAGTCGACGCCCGCTTCGAGGCACGCGTCCATGATCGGCAGATCCTGATACGGCAGCGCGAGGTTGACGACGAGACCCGCGCCCGTGTTGCGGATCAGGTTCACCATCGCCGGGACTTCCTCGGCGTCGATTTCATAGGTGGCGATGTCGCGCCCGCAGCGCTCCTTCACCGAAGCAGCAATCGCATCGCACTTGGACTTGGTGCGGCTCGCGAGATGGATTTCGGGGAAGATGTCGGGGTTGAAGGCCATCTTGTGGACGCACACCGAGCTCACACCGCCCGCACCGATGACGAGGACGGTGCTGGATTTTGCTGCCGACATGTTAGGAACCTTTCGTGAGAGCGTGCGAATCTTGCGCCTGCCTCTAGTCCAACGCAGCCGAGGGGACAAATGATCCGGTCCTTTGTCAGAATGCCAACCCAGGAAGGCGTGCGTGCAGCGGCCGAGGCTGTTGCCGCCATTCTCCCGCCCACGCCGCTGCTGCCGGTGGAAGTCGCCGGCGTGCGTGCATGGGTGAAAGCCGAGACGCTCCAGCCCATCGGCTCGTTCAAGATCAGGGGCGCCTGGTGGCGGCTGTCGAGCCTCTCGCCGGAAGAACGCGCTGGCGGCGTGGTCGCGGTGTCATCGGGCAATCATGCGCAGGGCGTTGCCTGGGCGGCGCGCCGGCTCGACATCCGGGCGACCATCGTCATGCCGCATGACGCCCCTGCGGTGAAGCTGGCGAATACGAAGGCTCTCGGGGCTCAGGTGGTGCTCTATCGACGTCCGGGCGAGGACCGCGATGCGGTTGCAGCGAAGCTGATCGCGGACAACGGGGGCACGCTTGTCCATGCCTTCGGTGATCCGTGGGTGGTCGAGGGACAGGGTTCCGCCGCGATCGAAATTGCAGCGCAACTCGGCCGTGCGCCTTCGCGCATCCTTGCCTGCTGCGGCGGCGGAGGGCTGGCCGCGGGGCTTGCGCTTGGCGCACCGGAAAGCGCGATCCACCCGGTTGAGCCAAGGGGCTGGGACATGGTCGGCCAATCGCTCGCCGCCGGAACCATCGTCCCCGCCGCGCCCGATGCTCCCAAGACCATCTGCGACGCGCTCCAGCCGCTCGCGACCAAGGCGATCAACCTCGCCGTCCTGCAAGGCCGCTCGCAGCCAGGAGTGGCTGTGACCGACGACGAAGTGCGCGCCGCCCAGCGGTTTGCTTTTGCGAATCTTCGCCTCGTGGTCGAACCCGGCGGCGCTGCGGCGCTGGCGGCGGCCTTGTCGGGCAAGGTGCCTGTGGACGAGGGGACCGTGATCATGCTCACCGGCGGCAATGCCGATCCCGCAGCCTTCGCGGCGACCATCGCGGGCACCGAATAGATCTGTGGAAACCGTCACATTGACGAAACGCTTGGGCAATACGACAACCGCTTGACGCAACGTAGGAGCCCCGAACCCTCCATGGCAACACAGGCAAAGCGGATCATCGAAGACGCGGTGATCCGCAAGGACGCGAAGGTCGGCGACAAACTGCTCGACAAGGCATTCGCGCTTGCATTCAAGGGGTTGGTCTACGCTCAGATCTGGGAAGATCCGGTGGTCGACATGGAGGGCCTCGCGATCCAGCCCGATGCCCGCGTAATGTGCATCGCCAGCGGATCGTGCAATGCGCTCTCCTACCTCACGGCAGCACCCGCAAGCGTGACCGCAGTAGACCTCAACCGCGCCCATGTCGCGCTGGGGCGGCTTAAGATCGCCGCAATCCGCCACCTGCCCAACTACGAGCGGTTCCACCGCTTCTTCGCCCATGCCGATCACAAGGAGAACGCCGAGGTCTACAAGACCATGATCGCGCCGCACCTCGATGCGGAAAGCCGCGCCTATTGGGAAAAGCGCGATATCCGCGGCCGCAGGCGCATCTCGTACTTCACAAAGGGCATTTACCGGCAAGGTTTATTGGGCAACTTCATCGGTTTGGCGCACGTCTTTGCCAAGCTTTACAAGATCGATCTCGGCAAGCTGCTGGAAGCCCAGACGCTTGAGGAACAGCGCGCCGTGTTCGAGCGGGAACTCGCACCGGTGTTCGAGAAGCGCTTCATCCGCTGGCTGACCGACCAGCCCGCCTCGCTGTTCGGCCTCGGCATTCCGCCCGCACAGTTCGAGCATCTGGCAGGTGATGAGCGCATGGCAGAGGTGCTGCGCCGCCGGCTCGAAAAGCTCGCCTGCGACTTCGAAGTCAAGGATAACTACTTCGCGTGGCAGGCTTTTGGGCGCGGCTACAACCGATCGGAAGGCGCCGCCCTGCCCCCCTATCTCCAGCGCGCCAATTGGGAGGCGATGAAGGAGCGGATCGACCGGCTCGACGTCACCCGCGCCAACATGGTCGACTGGATCGGCTCCCGTGAGGCGGCAAGCATGGACCGCTTCGTGCTGCTCGACGCGCAGGATTGGATGAACAATCAACAGCTTGACGGCCTGTGGACCCGCATCACCCGCGCGAGCCGGCCCGGTGCCCGGGTGCTGTTCCGCACCGCCGCCGAACCGAGCCTGCTGCCCGGCCGCCTTGATGAGACGATCTTGAGCAAGTGGCGCTATCTCGATGAAATTTCTCACGATCTCACCCGCCGCGACCGTTCGTCGATCTACGGCGGCGTCCATGTCTACGAGCTGGCGTGATGGCGGCCTCCGGTCACGCGGCGCTGATGGACGAGGTCTATCGCGGACAGCGGCATATCTATGATTTCACGCGCAAATACTATCTGTTCGGACGTGACACCCTGATCGCTGGCCTCGCCGCGCGGTCGGGCATGCGGGTGCTGGAGGTGGCCTGCGGGACAGGGCGCAACCTTGCCAAGATCGGCAAGGCATGGCCCGGCCTTCGCGTCTATGGTCTTGATATTTCATCAGAAATGCTCAAGAGTGCACGCGCCGCCTTGGGCGCGGAAGCACGGCTGGCCGAGGGCGATGCCTGCTCATTCGATCCGCAAACCCTGCTCGGTGAGGCCGCCTTCGAGCGGATCGTGCTATCCTATTCGCTCTCGATGATCCCCGACTGGCAGGCCGCGCTCGATCATGCCGCAGCACAGCTCGCCCCCGACGGAAGCCTGCATGTCGTTGATTTTGGTGATCTTTCTGGTCTTCCAAGCCTCTTCCAGCGGATCCTCCGAGCATGGCTTGCCAAGTTCCACGTGGAACCGCGTACCGCCCTCCCCGCCGCTGCCGCCCGCATCGCCGCCGCGCGCGGGCTGACGCTCAGGAGCCGCCGCGGTCCGCTTGGCTATTACCAGTTGCACGTGCTGCAGGCCTGATCCGGGCGCACATGCGCGCGCTGCCGGGGGTCTGGCAGGGGTCTGAGGGGGGGTCTGCGGCGAGCTAAGGGGGGTCTGGCAGGGGTCTGTCGCCCATCTGCCGACAGGCGGGCCCGGCACCACCCCATCGGCCGCGAGGCTTGCCCGTTACTCCCCCCTTTCCGCATCCACACGCCACACCCGGAAGGCGCGCACCCGCATCGTCCCGCTCCCACCTTCATAGACCCCGTCGTGCTTCACTGCGACGTTCATCAGCGGGAACCAGCGGGTCCCCGCGAAGGGGTTGACCGCCTGATAGACCTCCACCCCGTCGACGAACCACGTGACGAGATCGGGCGCGATGTCGACGGCGAAGCGGTGGTAGCCTTCCGCAAACCCGCCGAGGCCGTAGAAGCGCCCTGCGTCGATCCGCATCGGCACGGTGAAGCCGCGCTTGCCCGCCGCACCGCCGTGGAGGTTGGCGCTGATGTCGCGCGCAAAACGCCATTCGGGCGAATCCCCGAAGCCTTCGTAGACATCGATCTCGGGCGGCCAGCCGCCGCCGACCGGGAGCAGCCATAGCGCAGGCCAGGCTCCGCGGCGGTCCGGCATCTGCGCCTCCCATTCGTATTGCCCGTAGGCGATCTGCACCTCGGGCATCCGCTCGCCTGTCAGCACCGCCGCGCCGTGGTGCCAATCGGCCCCCTCGTGCCGGATGGGCGCGCCGAGTTGCTGGCTGCGCAGCACCAGCACGCCCCCCTCCACCGCGATCGGGGGCTGGGGCACTCCCGGGTGCTGATCGGGATCGAGATAGAGCCCGGTCTCGGCATTGCCGGGCTGCGTGCGGCCGTGGGGCAGGCGCGTGGCGTAGACACCGGGCCCGCCGCCGTCGCTCCACCGCAGCCGCGCGGGATCGAGCCGATAGGCCGGCGCTCCGGCAGGGGCGAAGCGGCGGGGGGCGCGGAAGCCCTCGACCTTGGGCGCACTCGCAGGCGCGCCCGCGACGCCGCGCACCGTGCCGACCGCGCCTGCCACCCGTGCGCCGTCGACCCCTTCGGGAAAATGGAGCTCGAACTGCGCGCCCTTGGGCACGCCCTTCAGCGGCACCCGCACCGTGCGCGTGAGCGGATCGCCGGGGCGGAACACCACCGCCGTATCGACCCGCGAGAAATGCCGCCCCTCGATCGCCGCCGTCCCCGGAAAGCGCCCGTTGCGGGTCTGCACCCGGGCATGAACCGTGTTGGGCGTCGGCCGGTCGAGCGTGATCGGCACGTGCACCTCGCGCGCCTCGGGCGCCACCGCGATATCGCCGATGCTCACCCGCGCGCGCTGCGGAAAGGCGGTGCCGCGCGCGAAATCGAAGGCGGCAAGACTTGCCCCGCGCCCGGCGCGTTCATCCGCAGCCACAGCGGCACCCGGCGCGCTCTCGCTCGCCCCGCAGGCGACAAGCCACAGGCCGAGCAGCAGCGCCCGCGCAGGCGAACGCAGGGCCTCGCGCCTCACCACCGGGCGCCAGCCGCCCATCGGATACATCCAGCGGTCATCGAGAAACCCCGAGTTGAAAGGATCGAACGTCGGCAGGCAATAGGGGCGTGGAGGGCGAATAGAATAACGTGCGTTACCCGACTGGGCGGACGGCCGGGCAGTGCACCGCTGCGCGGCTTTATCGCGCGGTTCGGCGAGCCGGGCGTTTCTAATCCATGTGGGTGCAGGCAAACGCGCCGGGGGCAAGGCCTGTGTCAAACAGGAGGGACCCATGCACTGCGCCGTCACCGTCACCGGCCTTGCCCGGATCGGCATCGTCTCGCTGCTTCTTGCAGGCACCGCCGCGCGCGCGCAGGTCGCGCCGATCCCCACCCCGAGCGAACGCCGGGCCGCCGAATACGAGCCGGTCGGCGGGCGCATCGGCAGTTTTTTCCTCTATCCCAGCCTTGAGGCGCGCATCGAGTATGACGACAACATCCTCGCCCTTCCCGACGAAGGCGAAGGCGATGTCGAACTGACGGTACGCGGCGCGGTGCGGCTCGAGAGCCGCTGGCAGCGCCACAGCCTCGAGGCCGACGCCTACATCCAGCAGAACTTCCACGGCCGCTTCACCACCGAAGACGTGATGGAGGGCGGCGGGCGGGTGCAAGGTCGGCTCGACATCAGCCGCGACACGTCTGCGCGCCTTGTCGCCTCATTGGATGCGCTGGCCGAGGACCGGGCCAACATCACCAGCCAGGCCGAGGCCCGCCGCCCCACCCGGTTCCGCCGCGCCGACACGCTGTTCTCGCTGGCGCACGCGATGGGCCGGCTCCAGCTGATCGGCGATGCGCAGATGGTGGTGCTCGATTTCGACGATGCGACAACGCCCGGTGGCGGCGTGCTCGATCAGGACTTCCGGGATTCGACCTATCTGCGCGGCTCGCTGACGGCGCTGCTCGAAGTCTCGCCGCGCGTTTCGGGCCTGCTGCGCGGGCAGGTCGACCGGCTGAGCTTCACCGGCAATCCGGCCGAGCCCGACCCCTTTGACCGCGACACCACCGGCTACGCGCTGGAAGCGGGCGCGCGGCTGGAGTTGACCAATCTCCTGTTCGGTGAACTTCGCGCCGGCGTGCTCCACCGCGACGTCGACGATCCGACCGCGCAGGGCCTGACCGGCGTCTCCTTCGGGGCGAACCTCAGCTGGGCAGTGTCCCCGCTCACCACGCTGCGCCTGTTTGCCGACCGGCAGGTCGAGGAAGGCGGCTCGCAGCTGGTCAGCGGCAACGTGCGCTCGCAGGTGCGGATCGAGGCCGAGCACGAATTGCTGCGCAACCTCGTGCTTCAGGCGCGCGCCGGTTTCGCCCGGATCGAGACCATCGGCCAGATCGAGACCGACGCCGAGGAATACAACCTGATGGTGGGCGCCACATGGAAGCTCGACCGCAATTTCCGCGTGTTCGCGCGCGCCGACCGCTTCGAACGCTTTGCCGACAACAGCTTCTTCCGCGAGTTCGCCCGCAATCGGGTGATGGCGGGCGTGCGGATGGAGTTCTGAACCGCCGCCCGCTGCGCCGGACCCGTCAGTCGACGTAGTAGCCCGCAAACTTGTCCTGATAGGAATAGACGTCCTGCTGTCCGGTGCTGCCGTACTGGCGCACGTCCACGCGGGTCAGCGCCATACCCACCACCGCGGCATCGGCGGCAAGCAGCAGGTCGGCGGCGGTCTCGGCCGCCTTGATCGAGGTGTCGCGCCAGCGCGCCAGCATCAGCGTGGCTTCCACCCCGGCCGCGATCAGCCGGGTTTCGGCAACGCCCAGCACCGGGGCGGTGTCGATCACTGTCACCTCGAACTGCATCGCGAGTTCGGCGAGCATCTCGGTGAGCGGCACGGTGGTGAACAGTTCCCGGCCGCGGCGTTCCGGCTCTCGCGAGCCGAGGATGGTGAGGCCCGTTTCCTCCTCCTCCATCAGGGCAAGGGCGAGCGGGGTTTCGCGCCGCAGATATTGGCCGAAGCCGTCCCAGCCTTCGGGCAGCAGCGTCTCGCTCACCGCGCGGCGGCGCGAATCGCAGTCGACCAGCACCGTGCGCACCCCCGAATCCGCGAGCATCCGCGCCAGGCAGATCGCGGTGGTCGACTTGCCTTCGTGCGGGATCGCGGAGGTGACGACAATGCTGCGCGGCATGCCGCCCGGCTGGAGGATGATCGCATTCTTGAGCGCGCGCACCGCTTCGGTGAACTTCGACTGCGGATGGCCGAGGAGATAGTCCTCCGGGGCCTGCATCCGCGGGCGTTCCCGGATCGTGCTGGCAAGCTCGGGGATCGCGCCGAGATAGGCAAGGCCAAGCCGCTTCTCGACATCGGCGCGGGTGCGGATGCGGGCGTCGAAATACTCGGCCGCGGCAATCGCGGCGAGGCCGAGGATCAGCGCCAGCGTCAGCCCGCCGACCGCCGCCAGCGGATAGCTGGGCGAGGAGGGCAGCACCGGCACCCGGGCGAATGTCTCGATCGAAGCGTCGGGGCGGATCAGCCCGGCCTGCGCCTCGACATCCTGCGCGCGGGCAAGGAAGGTGTCGTAGATCTGCCGCGCGGCCTTGGCATCGCGTTCGAGCTGCAGAAAGCCTGCCTGCGCCGAACTGTTGGCGACCAGCGCGCCGCGCGCACGGCTCTGGCTCGCCTCGAGCGAAGCGACCCGCGAGCGCGCCGCCTCGACGTCGCTTTCCAGCGATGACATGACCCGGTTGATCTGCTGCTGAATCTGGCTGCGGATGTCGACCAGTTCGCCGCGCGCCCGGCGCAGTTCAGGGTGCTCGTCGCCGAAGCGGTTTTCCATCCGGGCGACCTCGCCCGTCAGTTCGGCCTCGCGGGCGCGCAGCTGGGCGACGGTGCCCGATTGCAGCGCCGCCGGGACTTCCGCCCCGCCCCCTCCCTGCCCGATCCGTGTGCGCGCCGCGGCAAGCTGGCCCTGCTTTTCGGCAAGGGCAGCGCGGGCGGCGGAAATCTCCTGATTGAGCACCGAGACTTCCTGTTCGGCCATGGTCGCGCCCTCGGCGCTCATCAGGCCGTTCCTGATCATGTAGTTCTGGAGCGCGGCATCGGCCTCGGCGGCGTTGCGGCGCAATTCGACCAGCCGGGTCTGGAGAAATTCCTGCGCGTTCTCCGAGGTGCCCGACTTCATCTCCTGCTGCTGGGCGAGGTACTGGCGCGCATATTCATTGGCGAGCGCAGCGGCGAGTTCAGGGCTTTCGGCGCGTGCGGTGATATCGATGAGATAGGTGAGACCGGAGCGGCGGATGTCCATGCGCGCCAGCACCGCGCCCGCCAGCGGGTGGGTGCCCGGCGCATCGCCTGCTGCCGGCGGTTCGGGCTTCACGTCGGCGAACTGCTCCCACGTCTCCAGCTTGAGCGCATCGGCCACGCGCCCGGCAAGGCGGCGCGAGGAAAGGATCTCGACCTCGGTGTCGATCACGTTGGTGTCGCTCGCCATCTTCGGGGCGACGGGATCGCTGGTCAGCACCTCCGGCTGGCGGGGTTCGATCAGCACGCTGGCCGAGGCGGTGTAGATTTCGGGGCGGGTCAGGGTGTAGACGGCAACAAGGCCGAGCACCGCGCCAACCACGGCGAGGAACAGCCACATCCGGCGGCGGAACACCAGCCACAACAGGCCGGGATCGGGGAGGAAGGGTGCCGCCCCGCCGCTACCGCCGCTCCCGCCGCTTCCCGCACCTGAACCGCCGCCACCGCCGCCGTCGTTGCCATGGACCTCCTCGGCGCGCGGCGCGGTGCCCGGACCAGGCCGCAAGGGGCCCTGACCGGCGACATGGCTTTCGGGATTGTCGTGAACCAGGCGGTCTGCTCGCGTCGCCAAGGGCGTCTCCCACATAGGAACAGGCCGGCACAAGCGCCAGCCTCAGCCGCGCCGGGTTGCCTGTGCGCCGGCCTTCCCGCCATAACCTGCTTTGGCTTCACGCCCCCGCCTGCCCGCAGACCTGATCGAGGTCAGCAAAGCACTTGAATTTGTGCGCGCCGCACCTGCGCCACACGTGCCCGCGCACAGGCACAGGAGGTTTCCCGGCACGGCATGAGCATCGCCATCGCCTATCTTGTTCACGATCTCGGCGATGTCGCGGTCGCGCGCCGCATCGAGGCCCTGCAGGCTGGCGGTGCGCGGGTCTCGCTGGCGGGCTTCTACCGCCGCGCGGCACCAGCGCGGGTCGCGGGCGCAGCGGCGCGCGCGCTCGGGCGCAGCGAGGACGGACGCCTCGGCGCGCGCGCGCTTCTGGTGCTACGCACCCTGATCGCCCCCGGAGCCTTGCGCGCCGAGGTGGCAAGCGCCGATCTCGTCATCGCCCGCAATCTCGAAATGCTGCTGATCGCCGCGGTGCTGGCGCGGCGCGGGCAGCGGATCGTCTACGAATGTCTCGACATTCATCGCAGCCTGCTCGGCACCGGCATCCCGGCCCGCATGCTGCGCTTCATCGAGCGCCGCCTGCTCGCCCGCAGCGCGCTTACGATCGTCAGTTCCCCCGCCTTCGAGCGCGACTACTTCCGCGCCCGCCAGGGTTGGCATGGCCCCATCGCGCTGGTCGAAAACAAGGTCGCCGCGCTGCCCGACGACGTTCCTCAGGAACCTGCCGGGGGCGGGCCGTGGGTGATCGGCTGGTTGGGCATGCTGCGCTGCCGCCGCAGCCTGGCGATCCTCTCGACGCTGGCCGCGCGGTCGCAGGGCCGCGTGCGGGTGCTGATCGCGGGGCTTCCCTCGCCCGATGTCTTTCCCGATTTCCCCGCCGAGATCGCCCGCCTCGCACATGTCGAATACGCCGGGCCCTATCGCCCTGCCGATCTGCCGCGGCTCTACGGCCGGGTCCATTTCGCCTGGTGCATCGACTATTTCGAGGAAGGGCTGAACTCGCGCTGGCTGCTGCCGAACCGCCTCTATGAAAGCCTCGCCCACGGCGCGGTGCCGGTGGCGCTGGAGGCGGTGGAGACCGGGCGCTGGCTGGCTGCGCAAGGCGTCGGCCTGTCGCTTGAGCAAGGCGAGGATATCGCCCCCCTGATCGCCGCCATGACCCCGGCCCGCCATGCCGCGCTCGTCGCTGCCGCGCGCGCACTCCCGCGCGAGCGGATCGCCTTCTCGCCCGCCGATCACCGCCGCCTCGTGGCCCATCTGGAGACCATCGCCGCATGACCACGACCGTCCTCACCGTCATCCCCTGCCTCAACGAGGCAGCGCATATCGCCCCGCTGATCGCGGGACTGCTCGCCGATCCGGTCAACACCCGCATCGTCGTCGCCGACGGGGGCAGCACCGACGGCACCCGAGCGATCGTGAGAGGCATCGCCGCGGGCGAGCCGCGCGTCACCCTGCTCGACAATCCGGGCCGCATCCAGAGCGCCGGGATCAACCGGGCAGTGGCGCGCTTCGGGGCGGGAGCGACATGGCTGGCGCGGGTCGATGCCCATGCGCTCTACCCGCCCGAATATGTTTCGCGGCTGATCGCCACCGCCGAGGCAGAAGCGGCCGATGCCGTGGTGGTGCGGATGGAAACCCGCGCGCCTTCGGGCTTTGCCCGCGCGGTCGCGGCAGCGCAGAACTCGCGGCTCGGCACCGGCGGGGCGGCGCATCGCACGGCTGCTCCGGCAGGCCCGGTCGAACACGGGCACCACGCGCTGATGCGGATCGACCTGTTCATCGCGGCGGGCGGCTATTGCGAAACGATGCCCTGCAACGAGGATGCCGAGCTCGATCTCAGGCTGCTGGCAAGGGCCGCGCGCATCTGGTTCACGCCCGATCTGCCGGTGATCTATTTCCCGCGCGGCACGGCCAGCGCGCTGGCGCGGCAATATTGGCGCTATGGCGCAGGGCGCGCGACCACGGTGCGCCGTCATCGCCGCCGCTTGCGGCTGCGTCAGGCGGTGCCGCTGGCGGTGGCGCCGGCCTGCGCGCTGGCGCTCGCCGCGCCGCTGGTGCCCGCTCTCGCGCTACCGGCGGCAGGCTGGGCGCTGCTGTGCCAGGGCTGGGGCCTTGCCCTTGCCGTCCGCGCACGCCGCGCCGATGTCGCGCTTGCCGGGAGCGCGGCGATGATCATGCACCTCGCGTGGAGCGCGGGCTACTGGAAGCAGGAGATCGCCGCGCGCGCCTCGGGCGGCAGGAGCATCCCGGCCCCGGTGCTGCCCTTCGCCGCCTCCTGAAGCCAGGCGCGAAACCCCCGGTGCGTGGCCGAGGGCGCAAAGTGCGCCGTCACCGCCGCGCGCGCCGCGGTGGAAAGGCGTGTGCGCAAGGCAGGATCGCGTTGCAGATCGCGGATCGCGGCAGTGAATTGCGCGGCGCTCGTCGCCGTCATCACCGCGCTTCCGCAGGCTTGCTCGACGCCCTGCAGCGTGACCGGGCTCACCACCATCGGCTTGCCCCAGGCGAGCGCCTCGACCAGCTTGATCTTGAGCCCCGAACCGAACCGCAAGGGAGCAATGACGATCCCGGCGCGGGCGTAGAACGGCGCGAGGTGCGGCACGAGGCCGTGGAGCCGCACGCCTTCGGGCAGGCGGACGCCCGCGAAATCCGCCGCCACCGTGCCGACCACATCGAGCCGGGTTGCAGGCGCCGCGGCGATCACCTGCGGCCAGACCTCGGCGAGGAACCATGCAAGGCCATCGGAATTGGGCGCGGTGCGGCTGCCCACGAACAGGAGCCGGTGCGGATCGCCGGGCGCGGTCTGCGGGGCTTCGGGCGTGCGGGTGCCGGGGGCGAGAATTACCCGCGCTTCGGGCAGGGCACCGGCGACGAAGTCGGCTTCGTCCTGCTGGATCGCGATCACCGTTCCCGCGCGGCCGAGCAGCGCCACCTCCTCCTCGCGGGTCAGCGCCGCGACCGAATCCCGCTCCGCCCCCGCGCCCGATCCGGCGCGGCGGTGGAACAGGTCGTGCATGATGACGCCGCTGCGCGAACGCGGGGTGCCGAGCAGGGCGAAGGCCTCGGTCTGGAAGGCGTAGTCGGCAATCACCACGTCGCGCGGACCGGGCACGCGGGCGGACAGCCAGCGGCGGTCGGCAACGCTCCACGGCGCGGCGATGGCATAGGGGCGCGGCCGGTCGCGGGTCCATGCGCCGGTGAGCCCCATGCGCTGCGCTCCGGCGCGCAGCACGCCGATCATCGCGTCGCGCCACACCCCCGGATCGCGCGAGACGAACCAGCGCCCGATCCGCGCAACGCCGCGAATATGGTGTTCGCCGAACACCGCCATCTCGGGCCGTGCGCGGTAGAAGGGGATGCGGCCCATGACATCGGGCGTCGGCTGCCACAGCACTGGTTCGAGCCCCGCCGCGCGCACCGAGTTGGCAAGGTCGATGAGATAGGCCGACGAGCCGTTGGTCGCCCCGATCAGGCGCTGGCGACTGACGATGATCACGCGCGGCGATTTTGCCGAAGGGAGCGGCGCCCGGCTCATGCCGCAAGTCCCGAAGGCCGCACCGCCCGCCCGCGCCAGGCGAGTCCCGCATCGGCAAACCCGCTCGTCGGCAGCAGGCTGAGCAGACTGCCGCAGCTGTGCGCGTCGACGAGATGGTCGGCAAGCGGGTGCCGCGTCCCCGTCGCAGCGACGAAGCGCGCCCCGTCGCCGATGGCATGGGCCGCGGCATCGGCAAGCGCCTCCTCGGCGATCAAAACGAGTGCCGCCCCCTGCCCGGCCCGCGCGGCGGTGAGCGGATCGGCAAGCTCGGCCGCACGAAGCCGGCGAACTTCGCCGCCGCTCGCCTCGACCAGCGCGGCGGCAAGCGCGATGGGCGAGCCGGCGGCGGGCTCCCCGCAGAGCAGCACGTGTGGAGCAGCCCTGCCGGCTTCCGGCGCGGCGCTGTGCCGGCGCAAGGTGGCAGCGCGGCGCACCAGCCCTTCGCGCACACTCGCGGCGATGAGGCCAAGCGCGCGCGGTCGGCGCAGCAGCGGCACCAGCGCGCCGAGCGGCGCGCGCGCCTTGAGATGGGCGACCGCCTCGGTATGAGCCAGCACATCCTGAAGCGAGGCCAGCCGCGCGCGCCGCGCCGCGCCCAGCGCGGGGCTTCCTCCCCCGCTCTCCAGCCGGTTGCGCTCGGCCGCGATCAGGGCGTGGAGATCGGCCGGAGCCCAGCGAAACGAGGTCGATGCGGCGTGGCGGCGGTAATAATAGGTCGGCTCCGGGCGGAAGGCATATGTCAGCCCTGCTGCCAGCGCGCGCTCGACAAGGTCCCAGTCCTCGCCGATCCTGAGGCGCAGGTCATAGCCGATGCCGTGACGGCGCAGCGCCTCGAGCCGGAACAGCGGCTTCAGATAGCCGAGCTGCACCCCGGGCCGGTCGAACCGGCCGCTTTCGACGAAGTCTGCATGATCGATCATCCGCTCGCGGCGCCACGGCGGATCGGGGGCGAACAGGCTCGGCGCGATGTCGCTGCCGAAGGCGATCATGTTTGCCGCCGCAATATCCGCGCCGGTGCGCCGCGCCAGATCGAGCAGGCGTTCGGCGTGGCGCGGGTGGAGGATGTCGTCGCTGTCCACCACCGCCGCATGGGGCGCAGCCGCCGCGGCGATGCTGAGGTTGCGCACCGCGGCGAGCCCCTTGCCGTGCCCGCGCACCGCGATCACCCGCGGATCGGCGGTGGCATGGCTGCGGATGATGGCGGGCGTTGCATCGACAGAGCCATCATCGACCACCACGATCTCGATCCGCTGCAGCGTCTGGCGGCGGGCTGAAATCAGCGCGGCATCGATATGGGCTGCCGCATTGCGCGCCACCATCAGCAGCGAGACGAGCGGTTCGGTCGGGGGAGGCACAGGTCGAGCCATCGGCGCTTGGGTCTCTCCTGGAATGCGGGGCGAGGCGGCGTTGCGAGCCGATAGGCCGGTTCAGGCGCAGCGCGACCTTAACGAGGTTAGTTCGCCATGTGAGCACCGCGCCTAGACCAGCTCCGCAACCCCACAAGGCACCAGCAGAAGGCAGCGGCAGCATGGACGACGGGATCTGCGTGATCATCGCAGCGATGGATGCGCAAGACACGATCGGACGTGCGGTCGCTTCGGCCCTGGCACAGAGCGAAGTTCGCGAGGTGGTGGTGATCGACGATGCCTCGCGCGATCGGACCGCCGCTGCCGCGCGCAGTGCGGACGACGGCACGGGGCGGCTCGCTGTCCATCGCAGCCGCGTCAACCTCGGGCCCGCCGCCGCCCGCAATCTTGCACTGGCGCGCTCCTCGGCCCCGCTGGTGGCGGTGCTCGATGCCGATGATGCGTTCCTTCCGGGCCGCTTTGCCGCGCTCGCCGACCCGGGCGGTGATTGGGACATGTCCGCCGACAACATGATCTTCGTCGCGCCGAGCGAGGCGGCGGATTTCGCGGGGCTGTCGACCTTTGCGACCGGCGGCATTGCCGAACGCATGACCTTTGCGCGCTTCATTGCCGCCAACATCTCGCAAGCGGGCCGCCCGCGGGCGGAGCTGGGGTTCCTGAAGCCGGTGATGCGCCGCGCCTTTCTGGAACGCCACGACCTCGCTTACGATCCGCGAATGCGGCTGGGGGAGGACTTCGATCTCTACGCCCGGATGCTGCTCGCCGGGGCGCGCTTCCGGCTCCTGGCGGTGTGCGGTTATGTCGCGCTGGAGCGACCGGATTCCCTCAGCGCCCGGCATTCCGCCGCCGATCTCGCCGCACTTGTCGCGGCCGACGCGCGGATGCTCGCAGGCCCCTTGCGGGACGAGGACAGGTCGATCCTCGAAATCCACCACGCGCAATGCGCGCAGCGCTGGCACCACCGCCACTTCCTTGACGCCAAGCAGCGCGGCGGCCTGATGCGCGCGCTGATCGATCACCGCGACCGCCCACGCCTGCTGCTCGATGCAGGCCTTGGTGTCGCGCGTGACAAGCTGGCCCTGCTGCGTGCCCGCGCAGGCAAGGCCGCCGCGCCCGCGCCCGGCCGCCGCTTTCTCATCTCGCCCTGACGCGCCGCTCTGCTGCGCTGGAACCTGCGGCAGGCTGATAACCTGTGTGAGCGAACCGCGCGCGGCGATAGGCGAGTGTCCCGCTCGTCCGTCCATTCAGGAGACTGTCAGATCCCGCCCGCGACGATCCGCATACGCCCGGCCACGGGGACGAGCGAGCCCTTCGGGTTCGAGCGCCTGCCGGTGCCCGGTCTGGCAGCGACGATCATCGCCTTTCTCGCTGCTCCCGCGCTCGGCCCTGTCGCCACGCTGGTGCCGCTGGTGTGTCTTGCGGTGATCCTCGGCTCGCGCTGGCGCATTCTGCCGAGGCTGCTGCCGCGCTCAGCCGCTTTGCTGCTGCTCCCGCTTTTCGCGGCTGCCTCGATGCTGTGGTCGGACGTGCCGGACGTCTCGCTGCGATACGGTGTGCAGTTGCTGGTGACGGCGGTGATGGCGATTGCGCTCGGCCGCCTCCTGACCTTGCGCGAACTGGTGCTAGCAGTGTTCGTGGGGACCTCCCTCGCCTGCCTTGTCGGCCTTGCCACAGGCCGGGCGGGGATGTCCGAAAACGGCGCGGTGCTGATCGGCCTTGCCGGTTCCAAGAACCAGATGGGCTACATCGCCCTCATCTGGATGAGCGCGGCGCTGTGCGTGCTGGGATCGGGGGCCTATGCCATCAAGTGGCGCATCGCCGCTGCGGCGGCGCTGGTGCCGGCAGGCTTCCTGATCGTGCAGGGGGATTCGGCAACCGCACTGGTGACGGCGGCCGTGCTGGCGGGGCTGCTTGGCCTGATGGCGGTGGCTGCCTGTCTGGGACGCAGCGGGCGGCTGTTTGCACTGGTGGGCGCAGGGCTCCTCGCCCTTCCCGCGCTTGTCGCCCTGCCCGAACTGGAACGCCAGGCCGAAATCGTGCGCACCGACGTGCTCGAAAAGGACGCCCGCCTGACCGGGCGCACCCTGTTGTGGGAGGAGGCCGACCGGCTGATCGCACAGGCCCCGGTGATCGGCCACGGCTACAAGGCGATCTGGCTCGGCCCCAAGGGCAAGGGCCTGCTCGCCCGCAACGGGCAGACCGACGGGCGCGCCTTCCACTTCCACGATACTTTCCGCGAACTGACGGTCGATCTGGGCGCAGTGGGCCTGATCCTGTTCCTGCTGCCGCTCGGCTGGGTCGCCCTGCGCGCGGTGCCGCTGCTGATCGCTCAGGTCGACGCCCCGCGCGCCTTCGCCGTCGTCACGCTGGTGACGATCCTGCTGCGGGTCCGCACCGAGCTTGTGGTCGGCCCTTTCATGCTCGACACGGTGCTGGTCTGGAGCATTGCCGCCGCGCTGATGGCGCTGCCGATGGCCGCGCCCGCCTCACAGCCGAACCCCGCGCCGCTCCGCGCAGCAGCCGCCCCGCGGCGTCGCGGCGGCAGGCGCATGCATGCCCCTCGAACGCAAAGGAACTCCGCATGATGCAGCGTCTCCCCGCCCTCCTTGCCGCCCTCGCGCTGATGCTGCTCGCCGCCTGCGCCGGAACGAGCGACGTGCCGCGCGCGCGCCTGGTGGACGATGCGCGGGTCTACACCCTCGGGCCGGGCGACAAGCTGCGCATCACCGTCTATGGCGAAGAAACGCTGACCGGCGAATACGGCGTGACCGGAGCGGGCGATGTGTCCTTCCCGCTGATCGGCAACATCCCCGTCGCCGGGCGCAGCGTCGAGGATCTCCAGAGCGAGCTCACCACCCGGCTCGGCGCAGGCTACATCGCCGACCCGCGGGTCAGCGCCGAGATCATCAACTACCGCCCCTTCTACATCCTCGGCGAGGTGGCGCGCCCCGGGCAGTACGACTTTGCTGTGGGGCTGACCGTCGAGCAGGCGGTTGCGGCGGCGGGCGGCTTCACTTACCGGGCGAACAGCCGGAAGGTGTTCCTCAAGCGCGCCACCGACACGCGCGAGATGCTGGTTGATCTGAGGGAAACCCCTTCCTTCCCGGTGCGACCGGGGGACACCATCCGGGTGGGCGAACGGTTCTTCTAGGCGCCCTGCGCCGATGACAGGCGATTTTCCGGACATGCGCGTTCTGCTCTATGCCAATGTCGACGCGGCCGAGGCAGGCGGCGTGCAGGCGGTGATGCGCGGTCTGGCTGCCCGGCTCGCGGCGCAAGGCCACCGCGTTACCACCGGCTGGGCCGAGCGCAGCGCGCCTGCCGCCGCCAATGACGATGGCTGGGCGGAAGCCTTCCATGTGCGCCCCGGGCGCGGCCGGTGGTTGCACCTGCGGACCCTCGCGCGGCTTGCGCTGCGCCTCCTGCGCGATCGGCCGCAGGTGGTGAACATCCACTTCGCTTCGCCCTCAGCCCGGTACTTCAACGCGCTCGCCCCATGGTTCGGCTTCCGGGTGGCGGTGACCTGCCACGGCAGCGACGTGCTGCGCCCCCTCCCCCACGATGTGCCGCACCTCGGGCCGGTGATCGCGGGTGCGGACGCGGTGACGGTCGTCTCGGAAGACATCGCCGCCCGCCTCGCACAGGACGGCCTTGCCCCGGCGCGCGCGCCGACAGTGATCGCCAACGGGGTGGATACGGACTTCTGGCAGCCCCCGTCAACGAGGAGCCGTTCGGCAGCGAGCCCCCTCCCGCACCTCGTCGCGCTCGGGCGGCTGCAGGCGGTCAAGGGCTTCGACCTCCTGATCGAGGCCGCCGCCCACCTCGCCGCGCGGGGCACCCGGCTGAAGCTGACCATCATCGGCGAGGGATCGGAAGGCGATGCTCTCGCCGCACGCGCCACGCGGCTCGGGATCGGGCAGACCGTCACCTTCGCCGGGCGCCTCCGCCCGCCTGCGATCCGTGACCTGTTCCACCGCGCCGACCTGTTCGTCCTGCCCTCGCGCAGCGAAGGCATGCCGCTGGCCATGATGGAGGCGATGGCAAGCGGGCTGCCGGTGGTGGCGGCCGATGTCGGCGGCGTCGCGCGCACTGCGGGCGGGGCGGCGAAGCTGGTGCCGCCCGAAAGGCCGGAAGCGCTTGCAGAGGCGATCGACAGCCTCGTCGGTGACGAAAGCGAGCGGGAGCGCACGCATCTGCGCGAGCAAGCCCGCACACGCGCGCGCGCCTTCTCGGTCGACGCGGGCCACGCCGCCTATGCGGCGCTGCTCACCGATCTCGTCCGCAAGCGCCGCGCCTGATCGCCGATCCGGCCGCCCGCCGCCCCCAGCAGTGCCGCACTGCCGAACGCGCGGTGGCCCCATGACAGGAGGCGCACGGCATCGCCGACCCGGCCCGTGCCCGCAAGCTCGCGCACCCGCCAGGGTAGCTGGCAGGCCATCGCCCGGCGCAGCGCCAGCGGCAGGGCGAGGCCTGCAAGCCGCGCAGGATCGTGGCTGCCGTCCACAATCTCGCCGATCCCGTAACGCGCTCCCAGCAGATCAGCCGCGACGGCCAGCTCCCGCGCGCAAGGCTCCGCATCTCCGAGCAGCGCGGCATAGCGCGCAAAATGGCGTTCGGCGGGCGCGTGGAGCTTGCGCATGAACAGAATTACCGCGCGCTGCAGCACCGCGAGACGCTCGTCCTGCGCGCCGGGCGCGACGTTGGCGTAGGGACGGAAATCGGCGTCATCCCACCGCGCGTCGATCTCGGCGAAGATCGCACGCTCGGCGTCGATCCAGCCGGCCACCGTATCCTTGGCGACCACCGTGCCCCGTGCGGTGCGCCGGGCGGCCTCGTGCTTCCTCTGGTAAAGCGTGACGCCCCCGGCAAACACACCGGGCGCGGCCCGCGCGATGCGCAGGATCATCTCGTAATCCTGCCCGCGCGGCAGATCGGTGCGATAGGGCCCGGCCGCCTCCTGAACCGAGCGGCGCACCATCCAAGCCGGGTTGGGCAGGAAACAGCACACCATCAGCTGCACCAGCAGCCGCTTTGCGCCCGGCTGCGGCACAGGTTCGAGATCGGTACTGGCCGGCGCATCCTCGCCCCGTCCGGAAAATCGGGCGAACTGTCCCCATGAAAACCCCGCCGTCCCCTCAGCCTCAAGCGCGGCGACATGGGCGGCAAGCGCACCGGCAGGGAGCAGATCGTCATCGTCGAGCACCAGCAGATAGTCCCCGCGTGCCGCCGCGATGCCGCGGTTGAGGGCGGCTGATTTGCCAGCATTGGCCTGCCGCAGACAGGTCACGCAGCCGGAGAATTCCCGCACTACATCAAATGTGTGATCGCTCGACCCGTCATCGACCACGATGATCTCGGCCGGCGGCAGCGATTGCCCGAGCGCCGAGGCGATGCTTTCGCCGATCAGGTGCGCGCGGTTGTGGGTGGGCATGATGACCGAGACCCGCGCCCGGCTCTGCGCTCTGCCTGCGGGGGGCTGGTGCGGGATGTCGGCTTGCATGACCGCCACTTGGCCTTGGTCAGCACAAATGTCCCTAACCTGCTTAGTGGCCGGAACGTGTGCGAGCCGGTCTTTTCGCGCCCGCAGCATAGGTGGGCGCACCGCCGCAGGCCGAGTGCTGCGCCTACGCCGCCTTGCGAGGTCCAGCCCAGCCACGGGAGCGCCCATGACGACAACGCCAGTGCAGATGCCGATGCCGACCATCGCCGCTTCCGCTCCGCACGCCCTCACCCCCCGGTCGAACAAGCCGCGCGTGCTGTTCCTGCTCCAAGAATATCCGCAGATCAGCCAGACCTACATCAAGAACGAGATCGAGGCGCTGGAGGCGGATTACGAGATCGGCATTGTCACCCGCAAGGGTGCGGACATTCCCTTTGCCAACCATCGCCCGCACAGCTTTGCCAGCGAGATGGAGGAATTCGTCGCCGTCACCCGCGCCTTCAAGCCGGACCTGCTGCATACCCACTACCTCACCGAACTGCGCTTCATCGGTGAATTGTCGCGCATAACCGGCGTGCCCTTCACGGTGCGGACTCACTCGCTCGACACCATCGCCCTGCGGCGAAAGAACCTGAGAGGCCGGATCAGGCAGATACTGCGCCGCGAGCCGCCGCTGGAACGCGCGCCATGGTTCGCCGAGGGTCTCAAGGCGATGGACAGCGATCTGTGCCTCGGCGTGCTTGGCTACCCTTGCGCCCGGCCATGGATGCTGCGCGCAGGCGTGCGCGAGGCGAAGCTCATCGATTGCTTTCCGGTGGTGCGCTACGCCCATTTTCACGACCGCGGCGAAAATGGCGATGCGGTGATGAACACCGGCGTCGGCAGCGACATGCGCGCGATGACCGATTTCCTGCGCCTCTCGAAAAAGGTGCCCGGCCGCGAGTTCAACCTCTACGCGATGGGCTGCAAGACCGGCTGGCTCAAACAGCTGAACGAGACATTGGACGCAGGCGTCAACTTCGTCGACCCCATCGAGCCCGAGGACATGCCGGGCGAATACAAGAAGCACCGCTGGCTGGTCTACACCGGTGACTTCGCCAACCCCGCGGTTGGCTGGCCGATGGCGATCGCCGAGGCGCAGGCGGCAGGCGTGGGCGTGTGCATGCCCAACCTGCGCCCGGATCTTGCGCAATATGTCGGCGAGGGGGCCGGTATCCTCTACGATTCCATCGACGAACTGCCCGCGATCGTCTCGGCCCCCGTGCCCGAAGAGATGCGCGAACGCGGTTTCGAGCAGGCGAAGAAGTCCGATATCGAGCGCCACAAGCACCTGCTGACCGATCTGTGGGACGATGCGCTGTGCGGTCGCACGCCGGATTATGCCGCGATGGCGCAAGCCGCGCCGCCGCGCACGCTTGCAGCCGGTCTCGCGACCCCGGCATGATTGCCGCCGCCTGAGCCGCCGCCGGACATCCAACCGGCAATGCAAATGCCCATGCCCATGCCCCTCGCCGACCTTCGCCATTCCGTGCTCTGGCACCTCCGCCGCATGCCCGAACGCGCTGTCGAACGCGGTGTCGCCCCGGCGCTGCTCGGCTGGCGGTGGCGGGTGCGTGAGGGGCTCGACGCCTACCTCGCACGGACCGGGCGGCGCTCGGCGAAGACAGTGCTCGCCCCGGCCCGCACCGTCTTTGCCCCGCTCCCGCGCAACGTGCCTGCGCGCGAGAACCTGTCGGACGACGGCGCCTTGTGGGGCTATGCGATGCGCGACGTGCCCGAACGCCGCGTTGCCGAGACCTGCCTTGCCCGCATCCCCGAGGCGCGTCTGGTGTTCTTCCACACGCCCGACAAGCGCGATTTCTTCCCCGCACTTATCACCGCCGAGGGCACCTCGCTCGAGACCCGCGAGATCGCCCACCGCCCCGGCCACGCCCCGCAGGCCGCCGCCACGGAGCGCAGCGCGGCGGAGGTGCAGCGTTTCGCCGAGGCCACGTGGGTGCTGGAACGCGCCTATCACAACCATTCCCACTGGCTGACCGCACACCTGCCCAAGCTCCTCCTGCTGCGCGAGCGAAAGGCGCTGGGCAAGGTGCTGATGCCGCGCGTGATGACGGGGGTGATGGAAGAGAGCATGCGGCTGCTGGGGATCGACCCGGCGATGTTCCGGCGGTTCGATCCGGCCCGGCCGGTGGAGATCGAGGACCTCTCGCTGATGGTCTCCGACCGCTTCGACCCTGCGCACCTGCGCCGCGTGCGCAGCGCCTTCGCCGATCCGGCGCGCCACACGGCGGCAGTGTCGCGCAAGGTGTTCATCAGCCGCGAGAAGTCCAGGGGCCGGCGCATCACCAACGAAGCCGAATTGTGGCCGATGCTGGCGCGGCGCGGGTTCGAGAAGGTGTTCATGGAAGACCTCGGCTTCGCGCAGCAGGTCGCTCTAATGCAGCAGACCCGCGTGCTGCTCGCACCTCACGGTGCGGGGCTGACCAACATGCTGTTCTGCCCGGAAGCGGGGCATGTGGTGGAACTGGCCGATCCGGGCTTTCCCAATCCCAATTTCTACAACCTCGCGACCGGCATCGGCCTGCACTACTGGCTGCTCCACGCCGAGGCCGGCGCGGCCGCGCATCCGCTCGACCGCGATCTCACCGTCGATGTCGCCGCGGTGGAGGCGGTGCTGGAGGCAATCGGGTGAAGGTTTCGGTCATCATCCCCTGCCTCGATGCAGAGGCTTACCTCGGCGTCGCGATCCGCTCGATCCTCAACCAGACCCGTCCTGCGCATGAGATCATCGTCGCCGACAACGGCTCGGCCGACGCCAGTCGTGCCATCGCCGCCAGCTTCGGCGGGGCAGTGCGGCTGGTCGACGTGCCCGAACGTGGGGCTGCCCGGGCGCGGCTCGCGGGCCTCGCCCAAGCCTCAGGAGATGCGCTCCTGTTCTGCGATGCCGATGACCTGCTCGCCCCCGAGACGCTGGAGGCCCTGACGCAGGCGCTGGAGGCAGGTGAAGGCGATATCGCCTGCGCGCCGTGGTATCGCTTCGAGCAGGACGCGGGCGGCGCGTGGCACTGGGCCGCGCCTTCCTGTGCCCCGCGCCGGGCTGGCGAGGACGATCTCTCCGCGTGGCTGACCGGCTGGTACCACCCGCCGTGCAGCGTGTTGTGGAGCCGCGCCGCCTATGACCGCAGCGGCGGCTGGGACCCGGCGATCGGCGTCAACGACGATGGCGACGTGATGATGCGCGGGCTTGCCCGCGGCAACGTGCTGGCGCGCACGGCCACAGGCGCGGGGTTCTACCGGCGGCTGCCGAAAGGAGGCTCGCTCTCGGCGGCAGGGCGATCGCCGTCGGGGCTGGCCTCGCGGCTTGCCGTGCTCGGGAAGGTGATGGACGCGCTGGACGAGACTGGCCGACTTGCCGCCTATCGCGATCCGCTGGAACAGGCGCTCGCCGCGATCATCGCGGAAGTTCCCGAGGATGCACCCGAACACCTTGGTGCCGCCTGCGAAGCACTGGCGCTGCGGCTCGGCACCCCTCCCCGCCCGCTGTCCGGGCGCGCTGCACCGCCGCAGCCAAGCAAGTTTTCCGGCCCGGTCCCCGCAAAATCCGTCGCTCCCGCCCCACCCGCAGACCGGCCCCTGCGCGTCAGCGTGGTGATCCCCGCCTGGAACCGCGCCGCCACCATCGCCCGCGCCATCGGCAGTGCGCTGGCGCAGGACCCCTCGCCGCTGGAGGTGATAGTGGTCGATGACGGCTCGACTGACGCCACCCCCGAGGTGGTCGCCGCCATCGGCGACCCGCGCCTGAGCCTCATTACACAGGCCAACGGCGGGGTCGCCGCCGCGCGCAACCTCGGCATCGCCGAGGCGCGCGGCGAGCTTGTCGCCTTCCTCGATTCGGATGACGAATGGCTCCCCGGCAAGCTTGCCGCACAGCTCGCCGCCTTCCGCGCCGGCGGCCCGCGCCTCGGCCTCGTCTACACCGGCTTCGAGAGCGTCGCTGCAGACGGCACAGCGACCCGCCACGAAGCCCGCCATCGAGGCTGGATCTACCGCGATCTCCTTGCCCGCAACGTCGTCACCGGCTGCGGATCGACCGTGATGGTCTCCCGCGCCGCGCTTGATCTCGTCGGCGGGTTCGACACCGCACTTCCCGCCAACGAGGATTATGACTTGGTGCTGCGCATCGCGCGTTTCTTCGCCGCAGACTGCATCGCCGCCCCATTGGCGCGCTATCACGACCCGGGCGACGCGGCAGCGGGTTCGGGCGCGGTGCGGGTCTCGCGCCGGGCCGATGCCAATCGCGCCTCGCGCGCGGTGCTGCTGGCGCGCTACGGCGACGACATGCGCCGGACCGGGACCGCGCACCTGTTCTTCATCGCCAGCGCCGAACGCGAGCTTTACCTTGCCGGCGGAAACCCGATGGCGGCGGCGCGCGCGGCGGCGAAGGCGATCCTGAGCGCCCCCCGCCGTCCCTGGCCCTATCGCTGGGCCTTCACGCATTTCCTGCCGCGCCTCCTCGGCCGCCTGATGGATCGTCCCGCACCCGGCAGCGTCCGAACGTCGCGCACCTGAGGCGGCCGCCCGCAAAGCCAACGAAGGTTAAGGCGGCCGCTCTGCGCGCAGTGCAGGGCCGCGCACGAGCCCACAAGCGGCGACCCGCGTGCAAGGCAGGACCTCGCGCGCACCTGCCGCATTGCCAAGGAGCAGCGACCCGCCCATGCCTTCCGCCATCGCCACCATGCCCCGGATGCGCACCGCCGCGCGCGCGGTCTGCGCGGCGGCGGTTCTGGCGGTGCTCACGGTGCCGATGATCCCCGCCGACGATGGCCCCTCGGGCGGCGCGGCAGCAGACTTTCCACGCGCCGCTGCGCGTATGCTGGCAGCACTCGAGCTGCAGCCGCAACCCGCCGCCGGCGCAGGGCCCGCAGGCGACTTCGCGCTTGCCCCGGCTAGCCCCTTTGTCGCCAGCTACGGCGATGCCGCAAGCGCCCTGCGCGCCGAGACCTGCCTGACCGAAGCGATCTATTACGAAGGCGCGCTCGAGCCCGAGGCCGGCCAGCGCGCGATCGCCCAGGTGGTGCTCAACCGGGTGCGCCACCCTGCCTACCCGGACAATGTCTGCGGCGTCGTCTTTCAGGGGCAGGAGCGCACCACCGGCTGCCAGTTCACCTTCACCTGCGACGGTTCGCGCGCCCGCCCGCCGGTGCCGAGCCTGTGGGCGCGTGCCAACCGGGTCGCCAAGGCGGCACTCGGCGGCGCGGTCGCGGCCGAGGTCGGTCTGGCGACCCACTACCATGCCGATTATGTCGCACCCTACTGGAGCGCCTCGCTCAACCCTTCGGGGCAGATCGGCCGCCATGTGTTCTACCGCTGGCGCGGGGGCAACGGCGAGCCGGGCGCCTTCACCACACGCTATTCGGGGCGCGAGCCACTGATCGCCGCATGGACCGCGCGCCCGGCCGCGCCGGATGGAGCACTGCCGGGGCGCGGGAGCGATCCCGCCGCATCTGGTGCAATCCTTCCCACGGCAGCGCCCGATGTCGCACAGCAAGCTGTCGTCGCTGCGGTGCCTAGTGTCGCACCAGCCCCCACACCCTTCCGGGCGCGCCCCCTGCCCATGGCCGGCAAGACGGCGGGCGCGCCGCAGTGAGGCTCGCCTCACGGCGGATGATGGCGTTTGCGGCGGCGACCGGCCTTGCCGCTGTCCCGCTTTCTCCTGCCGCCGCGCAGAGCGCCGGGGCCGAGGCGGTCGCCGGTTTCGAATCTGCAGGCGAGCTGCTGCGCAAGTGCCGCGAGAACTCGAGCTTCGCGAGGAACTACTGCTTTGCCTACCTCGCAGCCGTCGCCGATGCAGCGCGCGCCTACCGGGTGTGGACCGGCGGGGGCGAGCCCTGCCTGCCAGCCGGCCTCACCATGGGCCGCCTCGCCGACACCTTCTCCGCCTATCTTGTCGCTAATCCCTCGCAAACCGCGGCGCAGGCAGCATCGGTGATCGTCGCAAGCCTGCAGGAGAGCTTTCCCTGCGGGCCCCCGCCTCCGCCTCCGGCAGCGGTCGCTTCGCAGCCTCCCCCGGGCGTGCCGCCCGCCTCAGGAAAAGGCACGCCAGAGGCCGAAGATCCCGGCCCACAACAGCACGGGCAGCCCTAGCCAAAGCATCAGCCGCACGGGCCGCGGAAACTTGGTCTGGCTGCGCGAGCGGACCTTGCGGCGAGACCGACGGCGAATCCCGCCCCGATAACCGGCACCCGGCTCCGGGGCGGGATCCTGCGTCAAGCCTGTGTCGCTAACCATCTGCCAATCCCGACCATTTGTTCTTCATGCTTGCGCCGGAGCGTTGTGTGCCAGCCATTGCCGCCATACGTCGAAACACGTTGTTAACCTATCCTAGAGCCGCCCGCATCCGTGCAGACTAGGAACGGCGCAGGTCGGCAGGGGCCTTATCGCACATCTGACAGAACAACCGAACGCCAAAGCGTCTCGGACAGCCTGAAAGGTAGCAGGACCGTGTATATCGAACCGGGCAAAACCTTCCAGCTTCAGTCCTCCTCGCGGGGATCGGGAAGCTGGTCGCCAGGGGCGCTGTCGCGCTTGCTGGACATTCTCATCGCCTCGCTTGCCCTCATGTTCTTCCTCCCGCTGTTCGTCGTGATCGCGGTGGCCATCAAGATCGCCGATCCCGGTCCGGTCTTCTTCCGTCATCGCCGAATCGGCCTGGGAGGGCGCGCCTTCGGGTGCTGGAAGTTCCGCACGATGGTGGTCGATGCGGAAGCGCGGCTCGACAAGATCCTCCTCACCGATCCGGCAGCTGCGCGCGAATGGGCCGAGCACCAGAAGATCACCGACGATCCGCGCGTTACCCGCCTGGGCAATTTCCTGCGCCGCTCCAGCCTCGATGAGCTTCCCCAGTTCTTCAATGTGTTGATGGGCGAAATGAGCATCGTCGGACCGCGCCCGATCGTCGAGACCGAGGCTGCGCGCTATGGCCAGCACTTTGCGCTCTATTGCCGCGTGCGGCCGGGCATCACCGGCCTGTGGCAGATCTCGGGGCGCAGCGACATCCACTACTTCGAGCGCGTGCTGCTCGACGTTCGCTATGTCAGCAGCCGTTCGATGCTGCGCGATCTCAGGATCATCGTGCTGACCGTGCCAAGCGTGCTCGCCGCGCGCGGATCGAAGTAACGCCGCGGCCCTCTCCCGGCCGACCCGATCATCATCGCTGAAGGTTGGCTTCCGCCAACTGCGGAAGGCCTTTCCTTGCCAGAGATCCTGAGCCAGTCGCTGTTCACCGAGTTCTCGGCCCTGCTGATCCTGGCCGGTGTGATCGGCTTTGCCGGTCACCTGCTCAAGCAGCCGCTGGTGGTGAGCTACATTCTCGTCGGCATCATCGCCGGACCGGCGGTGCTGGGGATCGCGCAGTCCGAAGGCCCGCTGGAGCTGCTCTCCGACCTCGGCATCGCGGTGCTGCTGTTCCTTGTCGGACTGAAGCTCGACTACCGGCTGATCCGCTCGCTCGGGCTGGTGTCGCTGACCACGGGTCTCGGGCAGGTGCTGTTCACTTCGGGCTTCGGCTTCCTGATCGCCCTCGCGCTCGGGTTCGATACCGTGGCCAGCCTCTACATCGCCGTCGCCCTGACCTTTTCCAGCACGATCATCATCGTCAAGCTGCTCAGCGACAAGCGCGAACTCGATTCCCTCCATGGCAAGGTCGCGTTGGGATTCCTGATCGTGCAGGACATCGTGGTGGTGCTCTCGATGGTGGTGCTCTCGACCGTCGGCGTCGGCGCGGCGGCGGAGGGCGAGGGGCTGTCGGTGACGGGCGCGCTGACGGCGGGTGCGATCCTCGTTGCGGTGGTGATCCTCATCATCCGCTTCGCCGCCGACCCTGTCACGCGCCTGCTGGCCGAAAGTCAGGAACTGCTGATCCTGTTCTCGCTGGGGCTTGCGGCGCTGTTTGCGGCGCTGGGCGAATATCTGGGGCTGGGACTGGAAATCGGCGGGCTGCTGGCAGGCGCTGCCCTCGCCTCGACGCCTTACCGGGATTCGATCGCCTCGCGGCTTGCGACCTTGCGCGATTTCCTGCTGCTGTTTTTCTTCCTCGTGCTCGGCACCCAGCTCGAACTCGACGTGCTGGGCGCCAATATCGGCGCGGCGCTGATCTTCTCGGCCTTCGTGCTGATCGGCAATCCGCTGATCGTGCTCATCATCATGGGCCTGCTCGGCTATCGCCAGCGCACCGGTTTTCTTGCCGGGCTGACGGTGGCGCAAATCAGCGAGTTTTCGCTCATCTTCATCGGCATGGGCGTGACGCTCGGTCACGTCACCGAAAGCGAGCTGGGGCTGGTGACGCTGGTCGGCCTCATCACCATCGCCGCCTCCACCTACATGATCACCTATTCGCACAAGCTCTATCCGATCTTTGAGCCGTATCTCGGCCTGTTCGAGAAGGCTGACCCGAAGCAGGAGAAGCAGGAGGAGCGTGAGCGCGAGCGGGAGGATGAACCTGCCGAAGCGATCCTGTTCGGCCTTGGCGAACCGGGTGAGCGCATCGCCGAACAGCTCGGCGCGCGCGGCATCCGCTGGCTGGGCGTCGATCACGATCCCGCCACCGTCAAGGCATGGCAGGAGCGCGGGATCGAGGCAGTCTATGGCGATGTGTCCGATCCGGAATATCTCATCGGCTTGCCGTTGACTTCGGCGAAGTGGATCATCTCCACGCTGAAGGACCACGGCCCCAACCTCAACGAACCCGATCCCCGCCAGACCCTGCTGAAGGTGCTGGCCATGGAAGACTTTCAGGGCACGCTGGCGATGACCGCCTACGACAGGACCGAAGTCGCGCTGTTCGAGGAGGCCGGTGCGGACGTCATCCTGGATCCCTTCGGTGCCATCGCCGCAGACGTCGCGGACCGGATCGCGCAAGGCGTCGCAGAGCGCAGGGCCGAAGAGGAAGAAGGCGAAGGCGAAAGCCGCGCCGCGCTGCCGGCCTGATCGAAACCTGCGTCCCTACGCCTATCTGGAGGAGCCTGCACTTTTGACGGGCCATTCGCCGCGTTTGCGGCTAAGGGGGCGCACCGCAAGCGGGCGCGATTGCCGCAGAACCGCCGTACACCCCAGCACCGCGTCCGCCCCTGCGCCCCTCAAGCGCGCCCTGCGCACCGTTCCAGACGAGTTTCCCTCCCCATGACCTTCCCTGCCCTTCCCGCCACGCTCGAGGCCGCCCTTGCGACTCGCGGCTATGCCGATGCTACCCCCGTCCAAGCCGAAGTCCTGCGCCCCGATGCCGCAGGACGCGACCTGGTCGTCTCGGCCCAGACCGGTTCGGGCAAGACGGTTGCCTTCGGGCTTGCGATAGCGCCCGAAGTGCTCGGCCCCGACGGGCGGATCGGCTTCACGCCCGCCCCACGCGCACTCGTCGTCACCCCGACTCGCGAACTGGCCCTGCAGGTCAGCCGCGAACTCGAATGGCTCTATGGCAGCACCGGCGCGCGGGTCGCGACCTGTGTGGGCGGGATGAACCCTTCGGCCGAACGCAAGATGCTGGGCTCCGGCCCCGCAATCGTCGTCGGTACGCCGGGCCGGCTGCGCGACCATTTCGAGCGCGGCGCACTGGATCTCTCCGGACTTGCCGTGGCGGTGCTGGATGAGGCCGACGAAATGCTCGACATGGGCTTTCGCGAGGAGCTGGAGGCGCTGCTCGACGGAACCCCCGACAGCCGCCGCACGCTGCTGTTCTCGGCGACCATGCCGCGCCCGATCGAGGCGCTCGCCCGCCGCTATCAGACCGATGCGCTGCGCATCGCGACCATCGCCGAAGGCCGCGGCCACGGCGACATCGCCTATCAGGCCGTGACCGTCTCCCCGCCCGAGATCGAGAATGCTGTGGTCAATCTGCTGCGCTTTCACGAGGCCGAAACCGCAATCCTGTTCTGTGCCACGCGCGAGAAGGTGCGGCATCTCCACGCCACACTGCAGGAACGCGGCTTTGCGGTCGTTGCGCTGTCGGGTGAACACTCGCAGTCCGAACGCAATCAGGCGCTGCAAGCCCTGCGCGACGGGCGGGCGCGGGTGTGTGTCGCCACCGACGTCGCCGCGCGCGGGATCGACCTGCCGACGCTCAGCCTCGTCGTCCATGTCGAGCTGCCGCGCGATGCCGAAACGCTCCAGCACCGTTCGGGCCGCACCGGGCGCGCTGGGCGCAAGGGCGTTGCGGTGCTGATCGTCCCCTTCCCCGCCCGCCGCCGGGTCGAGGCGATGCTTGGCCGCGCGCAGATCACCGCGGAATGGCAGGACGTTCCCGACCGCGAGATGATCGCGCAGCGCGATCGCGAGCGCCTGCTCGGCAAGCTGCTCGCGCCGACCGAATTCGACGAAGCCGACCGCGATCTGGCCCGCCAGCTCCTCGCCGAACGCTCGCCCGAAGACATCGCCGCGATGCTCGTCCACGCCCACCGCGCGCGGATGCCCGAGCCCGAGGACATCCTCGCCCACTCGCGCGAGGCCGCCAAGGAGCGCCATCGCCCCGGTTTCGAGGATACGGTGTGGTTCCGCATGGAGATCGGCCGCAGCGAGGGCGCCGACCCGCGCTGGATCCTCCCGCTGATCTGCCGCCGCGGCCACGTGACCCGCGGCGAGATCGGCGCAATCCGCATCGGTCAGGCCGAGACTTACTTCCAGATTCCCCGCGCCCTTGCCGACAAGTATGCGGCCGCTGCCGCGCGCACCGCCGAGAGCGAGGAGGATGCGCTGCTGATCGAACGCTCCGACGCGGGGCCCCGCGAGGCGGCGCGCACCAATCGCCAGCGCCGGCCTTCGAGAAGCGCCGCCGACAACGCCTTCGTCAAGGCCAAGCCGCCCCAGCGCGGTTTCGCGAAGACCGGCGCCGGTCCGCGCCCGGCCGACCCTGGCGCAGCCCCCCGCAAGCCCGGCCACAAGCACAAGCGCAAATTCAAGCACAGCTGAACGAAGCGGACCGCAAAGGCTCTCGCCGGCTCGCGATCATGGGGCGAGAAGCCGGATATCGACCATCACCGTGGTCAAACCCGGCTATTTGCCTTCATAGGTCTCGACGATGCGGAGAAACGACTGGATCGCGATGATTTCCAGCTGTTCCATCCGCCCCTCGAACGGTTTCTGATACCCGGCGAACACCGTCAGACCCTCCATCGAGGCCGAAATGAACAGCGCCAGATCCTCGCGGGCCTGCGCATCCAGATCCGGACGCAGTTCGCTGATGATCTCCAGCAACGAGCGGCGCGCCCTGCTGTAGAGCTCCTGCACGCGTTCCAGCACGAAGGGTTCGTGATTGCCGAGCGCCCACAATTCGGGAAACACGTGGGTGGTCTTCTTGGTGCGGATATCTTCCAGGATCAGCCCGCATACTTCCGCCAGGCGCACTTGCGCAGGCTCGTCGGAAAACTCCAGGATCGCCTCGAACTCAACTTCATAAGCGCGGATAATGGCATCCAGCAGGGCCCGGATAAGCTCCTCCCGGGTGGCGAAATGGTAGCTGAGGTTGCCGATCTTCAGCCCGCAGACAGCCGCGATTCGGCGCATGGTCAAAGCGCTGTAGCCCTCCTCCACCAGCAGGTGCAGGGCAGATGTCAGAATCTGCTCACGTGTCTCGTGACCCTTGGAATAGCCCCCTTCGCGTGGCGGGAAGGCAAGATCGGCGATGGATATCGACTTGAATCTACGGGATTCCAGATTGGAAAACGGCATAAGTGCTCCGGATAACCGAAAGGCAGGATCGACGAATTTAGGACACTTGACAAGGTTTACCCTTCAATGAGAACAATCACCACGCGGTCACAGCCCGGCCGCGTGGGAGGGGGATGGATGATGCGCAGCGCGCCGCTTGCCTTTGCGGTACTGGTATTCGCCATGTCAGGCGCCGCGATCCGTGCACAGGAGCGCCCACCCCTGCCGGTCGAGGAATTGTCGCAGATCGAGACCCTGCCTGCCGACTATCCGAAAAGCTGGGTCCTGGTGCATGACTTTCACTTCAACTCGTTGGTCGATGGCCGGATCGCGATCGTCGATACCGCCAACCCCCAGCTGCCGCTGAAAGGTCTGGTGCGCGCGGCGCAGTTTGCCAACATGCTCTATGCGCCCGACAAGCGCGAGATCTACACCTCCGAGACCTTCTATTCGCGCCTGACCCGCGGCGAGCGCACCGATGCGATCACGATCTGGGACACGGCGAGCCTGCTGCCCAAGGGCGAGATCGTGCTGCCGGGGGGCAAGCGTCAGCAATCGGTGACCTATACCGGCACCTTCCAGCTGACCAATGACAACACCTGGGCGCTGGTGGCGAACTTCACCCCGGCGCAGTCGGTGACGGTGGTCGACCTTGCAGGGCGCAAGGTGCTGGGCGACATTGACCTGCCGGGCTGCACGCACGTCTACCCGACCGGCAGGCGCGGCTTTTCCAGCCTGTGTGCTGACGGATCGATGATGTCGCTGGTGTTGGCTGCGGATGGCACGGTCGCCTCTTCTCAGGTAATCGAGGGCGCGCATGACATCGACACCCAGCCGCTGTTCGGCATGCCGGCGATGGTCGGCAAGACGGCGTGGTTCGTGAGCTACACCGGACAACTGCGCGGCTATGACCTGTCGGGCGACATCGCCCGCCCGCTGCCCAAGCCTGCCCATGTCGGCACCGCTGGTGGCGGCGCGCCCGAGTGGCGCCCGGGCGGCTGGCAGGTGATCGCCAGCGATGCCGCCGGGCTGCTCTACGTTCTGATGAGTCCCAACGGGCGCGAAGGCAGTCACAAGGATGGCGGGACCGAGGTCTGGGTGGTGGACCCGGTCGCCGACAAACGCTTGCGGCGGATCGATGTGGGCGGCCTTGCCTCCTCGATAGAGGTCACCCGTGAGGCGACCCCGAGCCTGATCGTCGCCCGGCCCGACGGACAGATCGACGTCTTCTCGGCCAAGGACGGCACCTTGCTGCGCCAATTGGGGGCGTCCGCCGCCTTCAACCCCACCGTCATGACCGCGGTGCCGTAAGGTGGCGGCGCTCGCCCTGTTCCTTGTACTGGTGCTGCTGAGCGCAGCGGTGCACAAGATGATCGAGCGCGAACGGCTGGCGCTCGTAACCGCGCGGCTCATCGGCCTGCCCGTGCCGGTTGCAAGCCTTGTGCTGGTGCTTGCCGCAGTGCTCGAGGGTGTGGCGGCGCTGGCGATCCTCGTCCCCGCCACTGCGCCCGGAGGGCTGATCGGCGCGGCGCTGATCTGGACGCTCTACGCCGTCGCCCTGCTGCGCCGCCGCGGCGCAATGTTCGATTGCGGGTGCGATTTCGTCCGCCGCGAAAAGCCGGTGAACGCGGTGACGATCGCGCGCCCCGCGGTGCTCGCCGCGCTGGCGGTAGCCTGCACCTTCGCGCCGTCATCCGGCCTGACTGCCGAGACCCCTTTTGCCGCCGCAGCCCTGTTCGCCTTGTGGTTCGCCGCGTCCGAACTCGCAGCGCTTCCCGCCCTCGCACGGCCCCACAGGAGAGCATGACCATGATCCTCGCATCGCAAATTCTTCTCTGGGTCGCGGTCATCGTGCTCGGCGTTCTGATCGCGGCGTTGGCACGGCAGGTCGGGATCCTCCACGAACGTATCGCCCCGGCAGGCGCGCTGACCTTGCACCAGAGCGTCAACGTGGGTGACGTGCCAACCCCGCTCGAACTGCGCACCGCTGGCGGCGGCAGCATCACCATCGGCGGCAAGCGCGCCGCGCGCAGCCAGCTCGTGTTCTTCGCCGCGCCCGATTGCCCGATGTGCAAATCGCTGCTCCCGGTGCTGCGCACCTCTGCCCGTGCCGAGAGCGACTGGCTCGACGTCGTGATCGCGGGCGACGGGAACGAGGCACCCTATCGCCGGATGCTCTCGCAGCACGACATCGCCCATCTGCCGCTGGTGCTGTCCGAGGCCCTCGGCCGCAGCTTCGGCGTGTCCAAGCTGCCCTATGCCGTGCTGCTCGACGAGAGCGGCCGGGTTGCCTCGCTCGGCCTCGTCAACAGCCGCGAGCATCTTGAAAGCCTTTTCGAAGCCAAGGAGCGCGGAGTCGCATCCTTGCAGGATTTCCTCGCCCGTCGTGAAGGGAGCACACGCTGATGGCCGGTTTCGACACTTTCGCCGAAAACCTCTCCCGCCGGTTGGCGCGAGGCACGTCGCGGCGCTCGTCCCTGGCTTGGCTGGGGATGCTGGCGACCGGCGCGGCCGCGATCCCGGCATTGCCCGTGGCGCGCGCGGCGACGCCCCAGCACGGTGGCGGCACGGCGGGGCGCGCGCCGGTGACTTCGGGTTCGGATCAGGACCCCGGCGACCGCACCTCCTGCGATTATTGGCGATACTGCGCCATCGACGGCTTCCTGTGTTCGTGCTGCGGCGGCACGGTCAACACCTGTCCGCCGGGCACCGAGGTCAGCCCGATCACGTGGATCGGCACCTGTACCAACCCGGCCGACGGACGCGCCTATGTGATCAGCTACAATGACTGCTGCGGCGTATCGTCCTGCGGGCAATGCCTGTGCAACCGCAACGAGGGCGACCGCCCGCAGGTTCGGCCGCAGGCGAACAACGACTACAACTGGTGCCTCGGCACCGAAAGCAGCATCTACAATTGCTCGCTCGCCGTGATCGTCGGCGTGGCGACAGAGGATGCCGGGTGACAAGCGGGCGGCCCCTGCTGCTGCTATCGGCGACGGCGCTCTTGGCGCTCGCCGCGAGCGCCAGCGCAGGCGCGGGGGCTGAACCTGCGGTAATGGCAGGCGTCGCCAATCCCGGGCAGGCGCGGATCGATTACATTCTCAAGTGCCAGGGCTGCCACCAGCCCGAAGGGCGCGGCGACATTGCCCACACACCGCCGATCCAGGGCGAGGTCGCGCGCTTTCTCCAGGTGCCGGGCGGGCGTGAATTCCTCGTGCGCGTGCCGGGTGTTGCCAGCGTCGACCTTACCGATGCGCGCCTTGCCCAGTTGCTCAACTGGACGGTCCAGCACTTCGACCGAAGCAATGTGCCTGCCGACTTCCAGCCCTATTCGGCGGCAGAGATCTCGCAACTTCGTCGCCGCCCGCTCCGGCTGGAACGGGAGGCAACCAGGGCCAGCCTTGTCGCCGCCATCGGGAGGCGTGCGCAAGGCAATTGATCGCAAATTCAGGGGGTGATGACATGCGTAAGCCGGTTTTGAGGGCATTTTCCGTTCCCAGCATCGCCCTTGTGGCATGCCTTGCCAGCGCCGCTGCGGCGCAGGAGGCCGAGAGCGAGCAGGCGGGCGAGATTATCGTCACCGCCAACAAGCGGTCGGAGAACCTGCAGGACGTGCCAATCTCGGTCTCGGCCGTGGCAGGCGACGCGCTGGAGAAGGGCCGCACCACCCAGATCGACGAACTGGTGACCAAGGTGCCCAACCTCCAGCTGACCTCGACCGTGGGTGAGAACACGCCGATCTTCGCGCTGCGGGGCGTGTCGCTCAATGATTTCAGCCTCAACCAGTCCGGCCCCGTCGCGACCTATTATGACGAAGTCTACAAGGGCAACTTCGCGCTGCTGGGGATCGCGCTGTTCGATCTGGAACGGGTCGAGGTGCTGCGCGGGCCGCAGGGGACGCTTTACGGCAAGAACACTACCGGCGGCGCGGTGAACCTTATCAGCCGCACCGCCAAGCTGGGCGAGACCGAGGGGTATCTCAACCTCGGCTACGGCAATTTCGACCGGATCGACGTGAACGGCGCGATCAACACCCCGCTGGGCGAGAATGCGGCGCTGCGCGTGGCGGGCACCTTTGCCCGCGCCGACGGCTGGTTCCGCAACGTGCTGCCGGGCCAGCCGGATCTTGCCAGCGTGCGCGAATACGGCCTGCGCGGCGCGCTCTACTTCGAGCCGTCCGAGACGGTCGACATCACGCTGCGCGCCGCGACCAGCTACCAGAACCCGCGCAACTACGGCATCTTCGCCCAGCCCGAGGCGGTCAACCGCCCCGGACTGTCCGAGCGCGAGATCGCCGCCAACGAAACCTCGCGGCGCCGCGCGCGGACCTATTCGCTGGCGCTGACCGCCAATATCGACCTCAGCGATACTCTGGCGCTCACCAGCATCACGTCCTGGGACAAGGGCAGCCTCAACTTCATCGAGGACACCGACGGACAAGGGATCGCCCTCCTCGAAATCCCCTATTCCGCCCGCGCCAACCAGATCGCGCAGGACCTGCGCATCACCAGCGATTTCGACGGGCCGTTCAACTTCATCCTCGGGGCCTATTACAACCGCGAGAAGGTGTTCAACGCATCGACCTTCAAGATCGCGCAGGACGTCGCGTCAGGCGGTGATGTCGACGGCGACTTGGATGTCGACGATGACGATTGCGCCGCCACCACCGCGGGCGAGGCCTGCCAGTTCGGCAACAGCTTCGACCAGATCAAGAAGAGCTTTGCGATCTACACCGACGTGAGCTTCGAGCTTTCAGACACCATCGCGCTGAAGGGCGGCCTGCGCTTCACCCGCGACACCGGGCGCCAGCCCAACTTCATCGCCCAGCAGATCGGCCCATCCGGAGCGGTTCTTGGCGTTACGATCCCGACGCCTGCCACGCCGCTCAGCTATGGCATCAGCAACCTTTCGGGCAAGATCGGGCTCGATTTCCAGGTGACGCCGGACAACCTGATCTATGCCACCTACAGCCGCGGCTTCCGCGCGCCGAGCTTCAACGCACAGGCCTTCTTCGACCCCTCGGAACTCAACGTGGCCGAAGCGGAGGAAGTCGATTCCTTCGAGATCGGCGCCAAGAACCAGTTTGCCGACCGGGCGGTGACGCTGAATCTCGCTGCGTTCTACTACAAGTACCGCAACCAGCAGTTCATCAACGTCGATCCCGCCACCGCGGCGCAGACGCTGCTCAACATCCCGCGCTCGCGCATCTGGGGCGGCGAGGCGGAGCTGACGGCGCGCGCCTCGGACGCGATTACCCTGCGCGGCAGCCTCGGCGTGCTCGATGCGCAGATCGAGCGCGGCACGGTGAGCGGCGCGAACGTCGCCGGCAACGACCTCACCAACGCCCCCGCGCTGACCGCCTCGGCCGGGATTGACGCCACGTTCTATGAAGGCGACATCGGCACCTTCAGCGGCACGGCCGACCTCGCCTACACCGCCAGCCAGTTCTTCGACGTGGTCAACACCCGCGGCTGGAACAGGGCGGCTACGCGCTGCTGTCGGGCTTCATCCGCTGGGAATCCGCAGATGGCCGCTACAACGCCTCGATCTGGGGGAAGAACCTGACGAACGAATTCTATTTCACCTCGCGGGTCGATCTGCTGGCGGGGTTCGGGTTCGATTACAACCACGTCGCCGCGCCGCGCACCTATGGCGTGACACTCGGCACGACGTTCTGAGAGAAGATGGGCTGAGGGAGAGAGCGGGATGACCGGCTACAGGATGCTGATCGGCGGGGCGCTGGTCGAAGGCGGCGCGAGCCTTGACGTGATCAACCCGGCGACGGGCACGCCCTTCGCCGCGGTGCCCCATGCCTCAAAGGCCGATGCCGATGCGGCGATCGCGGCGGCCAAGGCGGCGGTGCCGGGCTGGTCGGCGGTGCCCTTTGCCGAGCGGCAGGCGAAGCTGGTCGTGCTCGCCGATGCGGTGGCGGCGCATGGCGAGGAGCTGGCGCGGCTGATCACTCAGGAACAGGGCAAGCCCCTGCCCGAGGCGCTGGGCGAGGTCGCCTGGACTGAGGGCTACCTGCGTCACTACGCCACGCTGGAACTGCCTGACCGGGTGATTCAGGACGATGACAGCGGCTATATCGCCGTCCAGCACCGCCCGCTGGGTGTGATCGTCGGGATCATCGCATGGAACTTCCCGCTTCTGGTCGCCTGCTGGAAGATCGGACCGGCCGTGCTGGCGGGCAATGCCATCGTGCTGAAGCCGGCGCCGACCACTCCCGTCACCGCGCTTCGGCTGGGCGAGCTCGCCCGCGACATCTTCCCGGCAGGCGTCGTCAACATCATCACCGATGCCAACGACCTCGGCCCCTATCTCACCAGCCACCCGGACGTCGCCAAGGTCGGCTTCACCGGATCGACCGCGACCGGCAAGGCGATTGCCGCCTCGGGCGCCAACACCCTGAAGCGGGTGACGCTGGAGCTGGGCGGGAATGACCCGGCGATTGTGCTCGAAGATGTCGACGTGAAGGAAACCGCCAAGGCGATCTTCGGCAACGCGTTCCTCAACTGCGGGCAGGTGTGCCTTGCGGTCAAGCGCGCCTATGTCCACGCCGACATCTACGATGCGATGTGCACAGAGCTCGCGCGGCTGGCCGAGGAAGCGATCGTGGGTGACGGGCTGGAGCAGGGAACCACCATAGGGCCGATCCAGAACAAGGCGCAGTTCGAGAAGGTCAAGGCCTTCCTCGAAACCGCGCGCCGTGATGGCACCATCATCGCCGATGGCGAGGTGATAGAGCGCGACGGATACTTCCTGCGCCCCACAGTGGTGCGCGATGTGTCGGACGGCCACACCATCGTTGACGAGGAGCAGTTCGGCCCGATCCTGCCCGTCATCCCCTTCGACGATGTCGAGGATGTGATCGCCCGTGCCAACCGCAGCGAATATGGTCTTGGCGGATCGGTCTGGTCGAAGGACGTCGCGCGCGCGGCCAGCATTGCCGGGCGGATCGAGAGCGGGCAGGTGTGGGTCAACCAGCACGTCGCCATCGGCCCGCACATACCCATGGCAGGTTTCAAGAATTCGGGCCTGGGGGTTGAGCAATCGGTCGAAGGGCTTGCAGAATACGCGCAGATTCAGGTCATCAACGTGGCGCGCTGATTATGGAAAGCCCAAAGGAAAGCTACACCAAGGGGCCGGTTACGACCCCGCTTCTGACGGACACCATCGGCGCCGCGCTGACGCAGGCGGCAGCGCGGTGGGGGGACCGGCTGGCGCTGGTCTCGGCTCATCAGGACATCCGCATGACGTGGGCCGAGTTAGACGCCGAGGCCGAGCGCGTCGCCTGCGGCTTGCTCGATCAGGGCGTCAACAGTGGCGACCGCGTCGGCATCTGGGCGCCCAACTGCGCCGAATGGGCCGTCATCCAGTTTGCCACGGCCAAGATCGGCGCGATCCTCGTCAACATCAATCCGGCGTACCGCATCAGCGAGGTCGAATATGCGCTGAACAAGGTCGGATGCAGCGCGCTTGTCACCGCCGCGCGGTTCAAGACAAGCGACTATATCGCCATGCTGCGCGAGCTTGGATCGCAGCGCCTGCCCCACCTCAGGCTGATGGTCACGCTGGGGGACGAGCGGCACGAGGGCTTCATGCCGTGGGAAGACCTGCGCGCCGCGCCCGATGCGGCGCGCCTCGCCGCGGCGGCCGAGAGCCTGTCGGGCCACGATCCGATCAACATTCAGTTCACCAGCGGCACCACCGGCTTTCCCAAGGGTGCAACACTCACCCATCACAACATCCTCAACAACGGTCTGTTCACCGCCAAGACCATCAACGTCGGGCCTGAGGACCGCATCTGCATCCCTGTGCCGCTCTACCACTGCTTCGGCATGGTGCTGGGCAACCTCGCCGCGCTCACCAGTGGGGCAGCGATGGTCTATCCAGGGGAAGCCTTCGATCCGGCTGCGACCTTGCAGGCGGTCGCGGCGGAGGGTTGCACGGCGCTTTACGGCGTACCGACGATGTTCATCACCATCCTCGGACATCCGGCGCTGGCGGATTACGATGTCAGCACCCTGCGCACCGGGATCATGGCGGGCGCCACCTGCCCGGTGACCGCGATGCGCGGCGTCATGGACAAGCTCCACATGGCCGAGGTAACGATCGGCTACGGCATGACCGAGACCAGCCCCCTCACCACCCAGACCGCGACCGACGATCCGCTTGCGGAAAGGGTCGAGACCGTGGGCCGCGTCCATCCCCATGCCGAAGCCAAGATCATCGGGCCCGATGGCGCAATCCTGCCGCGCGGGGAACAGGGCGAATACTGCTCGCGCGGCTATGCCGTGATGCTCGGCTATTGGGACGATCCGGAAAAGACCGCAGAGGCCATCGATGCCGATGGCTGGATGCACTCCGGCGACCTCGCGACGATGGACGCAAACGGCTATGTGCGGATCACCGGCCGGATCAAGGACATGATCATCCGCGGCGGCGAGAACATCTACCCGCGCGAGATCGAGGAATATCTCCTCACCCATCCCGACATCGCCGATGCGCAGGTGTTCGGCGTGCCGGATGCAGTCTATGGCGAGGAAGTGTGCTGCTGGGTGATCCCCCGCCCCGGCGCGCAGCTTCAGCCGGACGGCGTCATCGCCCACTGCAAGGGCCGCATCGCCCACTACAAGGTCCCCCGCCATGTGCGGATCGTCGACAGCTTCATCATGACCGTCACCGGCAAGGCGCAGAAGATCGAGATGCGCAAGGTGATGGAGGCCGAACTGACGGCCACCGCATGACCGGCTCTTTGAACAAGGATCGCTTGCCCATGACCAAGACCATCGTCCTCCTGACGGCCTGTGCCCCGCTCGCGGCGTTGGCATCGCTGTCGTCGGTGCCGGTCACAGCCGCCGCAGCAGCAGCCCCACCCGCCCCACCTGCCGCCTTCGGGCCCTGCGCGGTTTGCCATTCGGTCAAACCGGGCGAGCGTTCGGGCTTCGGTCCCAACCTCCATGGCGTGGCGGGCACCCGTGCGGGAGCCGTTGCCGGATACGGCTTCTCCCCCGCCATGAAGAACGCGAAGGTCGTGTGGGACCGCGACACCCTCGACCGCTTCATCACCGCCCCGCAAGCCGTCGTGCCCGGCACCAAGATGGCGTTTCCCGGGGTCAAGGATGCGGCCAGGCGCAAGGCGATCGTCGATTATCTGATGGCGCTGAAATGAGCGCGAGCGCCGATGGCGCAGCCTCGCCGGTCCTGCTCACCGAGAACGGCGCCATCGCGTCGCTGGTGCTCAACCGTCCTCGGCAGGGCAACAGTCTCTCGGCAGAGCTGGTCGCAGCCATTCGCGTGGTGCTCGAGGCGCTGGCGCCGCGCGAGGATGTGAAGGTCATCGTGATCTCGGGCGCTGGAGGCCGGATCTTCAGCGCGGGCCACGACCTCACCGAATTCGTGGGCGACCCCGGAAACGATGCCCTTCGCGAAGATTTCGCCGGGCTGGTCGGCCTGATGCAGCAGATCATGGCGCAGCCGCAGATTGTCATCGCCAAGGTCGAAGGGGTCGCCACGGCGGCGGGGTGCGAACTGGTGGCGGCCTGTGATCTCGCACTTGCGTCCGATGCGGCCCGCTTTGCCGCACCTGGTGTCAACATCGGCTTCTGGTGCCACACCCCGCAGGTGCTGCTGGAGCGGACCGTCGGGCGCAAACACGCGATGATGATGCTCGCGACCGGCGCACTGTTCCCGGCCGAGCACGCCTTTCGCATCGGCCTCGTCAACGCCATCCACCCGGTCGGGGAACTCGATGCCGCCACCGAGGAACTCGCCAGAACCATCGCCGCCAAGCCCGCCTCGGTGCTGCGCGCGGGCAAGGCATCGTTTCACCGTCAGAGCCGGATGCCACTGGATGAGGCCTATGACTTCGTTCAGGGCGAGGCGCTGCGCAACATTGTCCATCCCGATGCTGTCGAGGGTATCTCGGCCTTCCTCGAAAAGCGCCCACCGAACTGGTGAGGCAGGGCGCTATATCGTTACGCCAAAGGCTACGTGCATGGCGGCAATCAACCGGTCGCATTGCTGCCGGTAAGCGCCCGCGCCGGCATAATCCCCCGCTCGCACGGCCAGACCAATCCTGCGCATGAGGTTGAAATCGGCAAGGCTGGCGAACCGCGTGCCTTCGGTCTCCAGCGAGCGCGGGGCGACCGTGACGCCAAGCCCCGCCGCCACCAGTGCGAGGGCGCGTTCGTCGTTATGCGACTTGAACGAAAAGCGTGGCCGCACTCCGCGCGATGTGAAGAACGCGCTGGTCTCGCGCAGCCGCTCGCACGACCGGCGGGCGATCATGACGTCACCGGCGAGTTCCTCGGCATGAACCACCGCCTGCCCGGCGAGCCTGTGGCTGCCGGGGAGCAGAACGCCGTACTCCTCATGGAACAGAGGGAAAATTGCCAGCCCGTCGGCGTCGTGCGCCGAGTGATCGATCAGCGCGCAATCGATGCGTCCTTGGCGCGCCCCGCGCAGGAGCGAGGCGGAGTCCTTCTCGACGATCTCGAGTTCGAGCCCAGTCAGCTGCCCTGCGCCTAGCGCCAGCTTCGCGATCGGCAGTGTCGGCATGACGCCCAGAATGAAAGGGCGAGCCTTGGTCGCGAGGCCGGGAATGTCACGCTCGGCGCGCAGAAATTCGCTGTTGATGCGCCGCGCGATGGGCAGCAGCCGGTTGCCCGCAGCGGTCAGGCGAACGGCGGGGCGCTGACGCTCGAACAAGGGTTCGCCCAGCCGCTCCTCAAGCTCGCGGATGCCGCTTGACAGGCTGGGCTGGGCGATGCCGATCGACTCCGCCGCACGGGTGAAGGACCCGGTATCGACAACCGCAAGAAACTGCCGGACGTGCTGACGGCTTATCATAGGTTCAGCCTATCCCAGATATTGCTGAAATCAATTTTACCTGTGACGGCAAGTTGCACAAGTGTGTGACGAGAAGAGGACCTGAAAAAATGCGCGCCACCCCAGATTTCGATTTCCAGCTTGGTGAAGCCGCCGAGATGATCCGCGACAGCGCAGCGCGTTTTGCCGATGAACAGATCGCGCCGCTCGCTGACCGCACTGACCGCGAGGATCGCTTCCCGCGCGAATTGTGGGAGCCGATGGGCGCGCTGGGCCTCCACGGCATTACCGTGGAGGAAGAATGGGGCGGATTGGGCCTCGGCTATCTCGAACACGTGATCGCAGTCGAGGAAGTGTCGCGGGCGAGCGCCAGCGTGGGGCTTAGCTACGGCGCGCATTCCAACCTCTGCCTGAACCAGATTCGCCGCTGGGGGAATGACGAGCAGAAGGCGAAATACCTCCCCAAGCTCATCTCGGGCGAACATGTAGGGTCGCTGGCCATGTCCGAGGCGGGCGCGGGCAGCGACGTGGTTTCCATGAAGCTGAAAGCCGATGCGGTGCAAGGCGGCTATGTCCTCAACGGCACCAAGTTCTGGATCACCAACGCACCCGAGGCCGATACGTTGGTCGTCTATGCCAAGACCGACGGCCACGCCGGATCGCGCGGAATTACCGCCTTCCTGATCGAGAAGGGCGACGAGGGCTTTGCCATCGGCCAGAAGATTTCGAAGGTCGGCATGAAGGGCTCGCCCACCGCCGAGCTGGTGTTCACCGACTGCTTCGTGCCCGAAGATCGCGTCATGGGCCCGGTCAACGGCGGCGTCGGCGTGCTGATGAGCGGGCTCGATTACGAGCGCGTGGTGCTCGCCGGATTGCAGCTCGGCATCATGCAGGCGTGCCTCGACACGGTGATCCCCTACCTGCGCGAGCGCAAGCAGTTCGGAAAGCCGATTGGCTCGTTCCAGCTGATGCAGGCCAAGGTCGCCGACATGTATGTCGCCCTGCAATCGGCCCGCGCCTACACCTATGCGGTGGCCAAGGCGTGTGACGCGGGCCAGACGACGCGCTTCGATGCAGCGGGGGTGATTTTGCTCGCGTCCGAGAACGCCTTCAAGGTCGCCGCCGAAAGCGTGCAGGCGCTGGGCGGTGCGGGCTACACCACCGATTGGCCGGTGGAGCGGTATATGAGGGACGCCAAGTTGCTCGACATCGGCGCGGGCACGAACGAGATCCGCCGGATGCTGATCGGACGCGAGCTGATCGGGGCGGCGGGGTGATCCGGCCCGGTTTGCCCCTCGTGGTGCTGCGCGTGCTGGGCGGAGGCCTGGCGCTTTCGCTGATGATCGGCGAGGCGATCCGCACTTGGGGCACCGGGCGGCCCTGGCCGTTCTGGTTTGACGACTATTGGAGCGGCGGGCTGCTGCTGGCGGGCGCGATCCTGATGAGGCAGCCGACCCCGCTTCGCAGCCATGTGTTCATCGCCGGTTGGGCGGCCTGTCTGGGGATGCTGTTCGGCAGTTTCTTCGGCAAGGTCTATGATCCGGGGAGCTCCGATCCCGGCAATTTCGATCTCGGCTTTCTCACCATCCTGATCGGCATGGCCTTTGTTACTGCGTTGACCGGACTTGTTTGGTCGTTGCTCGAAGTGGCTCGTAAATGATGTCATCTACCAACTTCACCGCCAAGTGGAATAGCCACGCATGAGCACCGACGAAGACTACGTCTATCACGAGGCGAGCGGGGAGTGGCTCCCCGCGTCGGAACTCGCGGCCAAGCAGGCGGCGGATGATGTCGTGGAAGTGCGCGACGCGGTCGGCAACATCCTTGCCGATGGCGACGCGGTGACGCTGATCAAGGATCTCGACGTCAAGGGCGCAGGCCAGACCTTGAAGCAGGGCACGCTGATCAAGTCGATCCGCCTGACCGGCGACGCGCAGGAGATCGACTGCAAATATCCCGGCATCAAGGGCTTGGTGCTGCGGGCTGAATTTGTGCGGAAACGCTAAGGACGACGATATGACCGCGCCCGCCCATCTCGCCAACCGCGCCCTTGCCCGAGATGCCCTGTGCGGGGCCGCCGCGTTGCTTCTTGCGGCGACCCCGGCCATTGCCCAGACCGCCGCCGAGCCGCCATCGGGAGCCCCCGCCATGCCGACCGAACTCGACGACCGTACCTACGCCGAAATCACTCGGCTGACCGATCAGGGGCAGGCGCTGTTCGACGATGGCAAGCTGGACGAAGCGCGGCGCGTATTCATGCAGGCTTGGGCGTTGCTGCCCGAGCCGCAAAGCGAATGGGAGGCGACAACCTGGCTCGCCGCCGCGATCGGCGATATCGACTTTCTCGAAGGCCGCTACGCCGATGCGCGCCAGACGCTGCAGTTCGCGATGATCTGCCCCGGCGGCCTCGGCAATCCGTTCCTGCATCTGCGGCTCGGCCAGTCGTTGCTCGAACTGGGTGAACAGGATCGCGCTGCAGACGAATTGATGCGCGCCTACATGGGCGCGGGCGAGGATATCTTCGCCGATCAGGACCCGAAGTACCGCGCATTCCTCGCGACCCGCGCCAAGCTGGATTGATTATGACCGCCCCTACCCTCACCACCAAGCTCGACCGGACAAGCCCCGAGGCCAAGGCCCGCTTCGCGCACAACCACGCCCTCGCGCAGCAGCTTCGCGCGGCTGTCGCCGAGGCCGCGCTCGGCGGCACCGAAGAATCGCGCGAGCGCCATGTGTCGCGCGGAAAGCTGCTCCCGCGGGAGCGGGTGGAGCGGCTGCTTGACCCGGGCTCGCCCTTCCTCGAAATCGGGCAGCTGGCGGCGAACGGGATGTACGAAGGCGACGTCAATGGTGCCTCGATCATCTGCGGAGTCGGGCGCGTCTCGGGTCGCCAGTGTATGATCGTGTGCAACGACGCGACCGTGAAGGGCGGCACCTATTACCCGATGACGGTCAAGAAGCACCTGCGCGCGCAGGAGATCGCGCAGGAGAACCGCCTGCCCTGCATCTATCTGGTGGACTCCGGCGGGGCGAACTTGCCGCATCAGGCCGAGGTCTTCCCCGACCGCGACCACTTCGGGCGGATCTTCTTCAATCAGGCCAATATGAGCGCACTCGGCGTCCCGCAGATCGCCTGCGTGATGGGCAGCTGCACCGCGGGCGGCGCTTACGTTCCCGCCATGTCGGACGAGAGCGTGATCGTTCGCAATCAGGGCACGATCTTCCTCGCCGGCCCGCCGCTAGTGAAGGCCGCGACGGGGGAGGAGATCAGCGCCGAGGACCTGGGCGGCGGCGACCTGCACGCCAAGAAATCCGGCGTGGTCGATCACTTGGCGGAGAACGACGAGCACGCGCTCACCATCGTGCGCGACATTGTCTCGCACCTCGGCGCCAACACCGGCGCGGCAAAGGACGTGGCGCTGAAGGACCCCCGCCCGCCCAAGTTCGACGCGGAGGACCTCTACGCCCTGATCCCCGAGGATGTGCGCGCGCCCTATGACGTCAAGGAAGTGATCGCGCGGCTGGTCGACGGTAGCGAGTTCCACGAGTTCAAGGCGCACTACGGCAGCACCCTCGTGTGCGGCTTTGCCCATATCTGGGGAATGCCGGTCGCGATCCTCGCCAACAACGGCGTGCTGTTCTCCGAAAGCGCGCAGAAGGGCGCGCATTTCATCGAGCTCGCCTGCCAGCGCCGCATTCCGCTGCTGTTCCTCCAGAACATCTCCGGCTTCATGGTCGGCGGGAAATACGAGGCGGAGGGCATCGCCAAGCATGGCGCAAAGCTCGTCACCGCCGTCGCCACCGCGACAGTGCCCAAGGTCACGGTGGTGATCGGCGGCAGCTTCGGAGCGGGCAACTACGGGATGTGCGGGCGCGCCTATTCGCCCCGCTTCCTGTTCACCTGGCCCAATTCGCGCATCTCGGTGATGGGCGGGGAACAGGCAGCGAGCGTGCTGGCCACCGTCCACCGCGACGCCGACAGCTGGACGCCCGAACAGGCCGAGGCCTTCAAGCAGCCTATTCGCCAAAAATACGAGGACGAGGGCAACCCCTACTACGCCACCGCCCGCCTGTGGGACGACGGCGTGGTCGATCCGGTGCAGACCCGCGATGTCCTCGGCCTTGCTTTTGCCGCCTGCCTCGAAGCCCCCATCGCCGAGCGCCCTGCGTTTGGCGTGTTCCGGATGTAAGCGCCATGATCCAGAAACTTCTGATCGCCAACCGAGGCGAGATCGCCTGCCGGATCATGCGCACTGCGGGTTCGATGGGGATCGCCACCGTCGCGGTCTATTCCGATGCCGATGCGAAGGCGTTGCATGTGCGCTCCGCCGACGAGGCGGTGCATATCGGCCCCTCGCCCGCTGCCGAGAGCTATCTGGTCGGCGCGAAGATCATCGCGGCGGCGCAGGCAACCGGGGCGGATGCGATCCACCCGGGTTATGGGTTCCTCTCCGAGAACGCCGACTTCGCGCAGGCCGTGCTGGATGCAGGCCTCATCTGGGTCGGCCCCAAGCCCGCCAGCATCCGCGCGATGGGCCTGAAGGACGCGGCCAAGCAGCTGATGCGCGCGGCGGGCGTGCCGGTGACGCCGGGCTATGACGGGTCCGACCAATCCGTGGAACGGCTGACGGCGGAGGCCGAGGCCATCGGCTACCCAGTCCTCATCAAGGCGGTCGCGGGTGGCGGCGGCAAGGGGATGCGCAAGGTCGATGCCCCGGCGGACTTCGCAGCCGCACTCGAATCCTGCCGCCGCGAGGCCAAAGCCAGTTTCGGCAAGGACGAGGTGCTGCTCGAAAAGTGGATCACCTCGCCCCGCCATATCGAGGTGCAGGTGTTCGGCGATGCCCACGGCAACGTCGTCCACCTGTTCGAGCGCGACTGCTCGCTCCAGCGCCGCCACCAGAAGGTGATCGAGGAAGCCCCCGCCCCCGGCATGGACGAGGTCACCCGCGAGGCGATCTGCGCCGCCGCCGTGCGCGCTGCCAAGGCAGTCGATTACGAGGGCGCGGGCACGATCGAATTCATCGCCGATGCCTCCGAGGGCCTGCGCGCCGACCGCATTTTCTTCATGGAGATGAACACGCGGCTTCAGGTCGAGCACCCCGTGACCGAGGAGATCACCGGGGTCGATCTGGTCGAATGGCAATTGCGCGTGGCGAGCGGCGAGCCGTTGCCCAAGCGGCAGGAGGAGCTATCGATCAACGGCTGGGCGATCGAGGCCCGGCTCTATGCGGAAGACCCGGCGAAGGGGTTTCTGCCGAGCATCGGGCGGCTCGAATATTTCAGCCTGCCCTACCTCACCCGCAAGCGCCGCTACCGCAACGAAACGGGCGTGCGAAAGGGTGACGAGATTTCGCCCTTCTATGATCCGATGATTGCCAAGCTGGTCGTCCACGCCGAAACCCGGCAGGACGCCATTGAGGCGATGAAGGACATGACCTCGGATGTCCGATGCTGGCCGGTCAAGAACAACGCCGGATTCCTCAACCTCCTACTCTACGATCAGGATTTCGAGGACGGGACGATGGATACCGGCCTCATCGGCAACAATCTCAACGACTTCACTCCGGACGAGCGCCCGTCCGACAACGCGCTGCAATCGGTCGCGCATATGGTCATCGACAAAGCGCTGGGCGGGAATGCGACTAACATCCGCCAAACCTATCTCGAGACCGAGAAGGGGCCGTGGTCAAACCTTGGCTTGCGCCTCAACCGTGACAAGGCACCTGCCTTGGTGCGCCTGAGCGAAGGATCGAGTGAATACGAGATCGCCTTCGCCGATCAATCCATTGATGCGAGCCTCTGGGTAGAGGAAACACTGCACGGCTACCTTGTGACTGACGATGGTGTGACGCGGATGCTGAACATCGCTCGGGGGGACGCAGGCGGCCAAGCCTCCGCCGCAGACGGCGCGATTATCGCTCCCATGCCCGGCAAGGTCATCGCGGTCGATGTGTCGGACGGCCAGGCCGTCACCACCGGGCAGCGGCTGATGGTGCTCGAGGCGATGAAGATGGAACACGCCCTCACCGCGCCCTTCGACGGGGTGATCGAGGGACTGGCGGTCACCGCAGGCGCTCAGGTGCAGGTCGAAGCGGTGCTGGCGAGGGTGGTGCCGGTTGCGTAACACCCCTGGCCGTCAGGACATCGGATCCGCCTGATGATCTGTCGGTTCGGTCGTCGAGGCCTTTCGTTCAACACCCGCTGCCGGGAACTTCAACTGCCCCAACAGCGCCAAAGCCTCTCGTGCAGAGCCCGGCGGGGTCGTTCCTGCCATTTCCAATGTGACCGCGCCGTGCAGGGTCGACCAGACCAGCGTCTCCATGGCCAAAGCGCGGGATTTCGGCACGCCGCGCGCGATCAGTTCTGCGCCATAGACAGACAGCGTCGCGCGTGCGCGTGCTACGGCCGCGCCCAATTCCCCTTCGCCGCTGTCCTCCTGCTGGTGGGCTTCGAACATCAGCCGGTAGGTGTTGGCATTGGCAAAGGCGAAGTCGAGATAGGCCCGGCCTGCCGCCATCGCCTTGGCGGCGCTTTCCCCGGGCGTGTGCGCATAGGCCTGTTCGAGTTCGGCGGCGAAGGCTTCGAAGCCGCGGATGCGCACCGCTGACAGGATCTCGTCACGGTTGGCGAAGTAGCGATAGGGGGTCATCGGGCTGATCCCCATGGCGCCTGCGATCTGCCGCATCGAGACGTTTTCCGCGCCATGCTCGGCAAACAGGCGCGCTGCCACATCGCAGAGCTCCGCCTTGAAGCGGGCGAGATCATCCTGGCTCAACGGGCGCGACACTGACAGCCTCCAAATCTTGCCGAAGAGACTAGCGGGACGGGATTGACGTTTCAATCTTACACTGTAAATTTACGGTGTAAGCAACCCCTAATCGAGGCCGACTTCATGAAGACCATTGCAACTGATTACCTCGTCATCGGCGCGGGCGCTGTGGGCATGGCCTTTGCAGACACGATCCTTGAGGAAACCGATGCTCATGTGACGATCATCGACCGGCAAGCCCGACCGGGCGGGCACTGGAACGACGCCTATTCCTTCGTCGCGCTGCACCAGCCCTCGGCCTTCTACGGGGTGAACTCGCTCCCGCTTGGGGAGAACCGGAAGGACAGCCACGGCGTCAACGCGGGGCTTTATGAGCTGGCCTCAGGGCCGGAGATCAGCGGTTATTACGATCGGGTGATGCGCCAGCGCCTCCTGCCGACGGGCCGTGTCACCTATCTGCCGATGTCCGAACATCGCGGCGCGGGACGGGTCGTCGCGCTGATGTCGGGTGAGGAAGTGCAGGTGAACGTGCGGCGCAAGGTGGTGGATTCGGCCCATAACAGCCCCGTCATCCCCGCCAACCACACCCCGCGCTTTGCCGTGGGCGACGGCGTGCGCGTGGTCCCGCCCGGCGCGCTGCCGCGTCTGTGGCTGGCACCCGAGCGGCCCGAGCGCTTCGTGGTGCTCGGCGCTGGCAAGACCGCAATGGACGCCATCGGCTGGCTGCTGGCAATGGGCACGAGCGCGGAGGCGATTCAGTGGATCAAGCCGCGCGAAAGCTGGCTGATCAACCGCACCTGCACCCAGCCCGGCGCGGAATTCGTCGACGCGGTGTTCGGCGGCCAGCTCGCCCAGATGCGCGCCTTTGCGCAAGGCAAATCGCCCGAGGATATCTTCGCCCGGCTCGAAGCCGCCGGAATGATGCTGCGGATCGATCCGGCGGTGAGCCCAACGATGTTTCACTACGCGACGATCTCCGAAGGCGAGATCGATGCCCTGCGCACCGTGACCAACGTGGTGCGCAAGGGGCGCGTGCGGGGGATCACGGACACCGTGATCACGCTTGAGGAGGGTAGCGAGCCAGCGCATAAGAACGCGCTCTATGTCGATTGTACCGCATCGGCTGTCGAACCGCGCGCGCCGGTGCCGATCTTTCAGGGCGAGCGCATCGTCCCCCAGCTGGTGCGCGTGCCGCAGCCCTGCTTCAGCGCCGCGCTAATCGCCTTTGTCGAGGCGCATTATCCCGATGATGCCGCGAAGAACGCGCTGTGCCGGACCGTGCCCTTTCCGCACGACTTAAGGAGCTATCTGACCACCAACATCATCAACATCATGAATCAGGGCGCCTGGTTTGCCGACGAACGGCTCGGTGCATGGATCCGACGTAGCCGCCTTGATGGCTTCGGCAAGATCGCCGCCGCGGTCGATCGCAGCGATACGGCGCGGGTCGCGGTGTTGCAGGAACTGCGGCAGACCGGACCTGCGGCGGTGCAGAACCTGATGCGGCTGGCGGCAGCCTGAAGGTCTGACGCCCCGGTCACGCGGGCGCAGCCGGCAAGGAGGCTCGCGAGCCGGAGGATCGCGGCGTCAGGCGGAAGGTCGCGGCAGCCTTGGCGATCAATGCGCCATCCGCCATGATCCGCGCATCGGCAAAGGCCATGCTGCGCCCGACCTTGGCGGGATGGCTGCGCACTTCAAGCCACTGGCCAATCTGCCCGATCGCCAGGAAATCCACCGAAAGGTTAACGGTGAGCGCGGAGGAATTGTCCGTCTCGAGCACGCAGGCTAGCCCCATCGCATTGTCCGCCAGCGCCGAGATCACTCCGCCGTGCAGCAACCCGCGCGCATTGCAATGCGCAGCTGCGATCCTGAGGCCGAGACTGAGCGTGCTCCCGTCGCGCCGGACATAGATCGGCTCCCACGGAGCGGTAACGGGGCTGGAGCGGAAGTGCGGCTCATAGCCTGGCGGGATAGTGTCCGTGTCCGGCATTAGCGCGGACTCACAAAATCGCGGATTATGGCCAACACCCGCTCGGGTGCTTCGAGTTCGGGCGTGTGGCCGAGGTCGTCGAAGGTCACTGTCTGCACACCTTCATAGAGCCGCGCCAGCGAATGCGCATTGCCCGCCGGGTGTGAGCGATCGGCCGCGCCCCAGATCGACAGGATCGGCTGCAGCGGCCGGGGCAGTTCATCGCGTGGGTTCAGGTAGATCTGGTACGCGCTTGCCAGCGACCACATCGCGCCCTGTGCAAAGGAATGCTCGGCGCAGGCGCAGAAATGCGCGATTTCTTCCTTGCGCCCGACCGACAGGCCATACCATTGCGGCATCCGCTTGGGTGCCATGCGCGCCATCGCGATCTGACCGAGGATCGGTCTTGCCAGAATGCCCTTGGGATCGCGTCCCGCCTTCCAGATCGCGAACGCCTCGGTGCCGCCGGCCTGAATCAGTGCGAGGTGCGAGGCAAGTTCCGGCATCCGGCCTGCAATATCGAGCGCGGCGAGGCTGGCGGCGCAGGAGAAGGCAAAGATGCTCCCCTCGCCCGCGACAGCGCGCAGGAAAGCGGCAAGATCATCGTTGGTCTCCGCAAAGCCGAAGCCATAATCAGCGGTGGTGGCGGAAAAGCCCATCGCGGGCAGTTCGACCACGATCACCCGGAAGTGCGGGGCGAAGGCTGAGACAAGCGGCGCATAGACCTCGATCGTCATCGGTGGATCGCAGGTGAACACGATCGTCGGCCCGCTCCCAGCTTCAAGATAGCGGTATTGCACCTTGGGGGTGCGGTGGAACCTGACTTGCGGTGTGGCGGTGGCCGGCCAGCCCTTGCGGAAGCGCGCCATCTTGGCGGCGCCGCCCCGTGTGTCGAGCCTTGCGCCGAGGCGGGTAAGCAGGCCAGTCATGCCTGCGCCTCCTGCGCCCGCGCGGCGCGGCCGAGGAAGACGGCAGTCAGCAGCAGAAACACCGCAATTCCTACGTGGCGCGCGATGATCGGGGTGCCCGCGCCCGCGCCCATCGCCAACCACGCATCGCCAAGCGGCATCAGCAATGCGGCCAGCGCCATCCAGCGCAGCGCGGCAAAGTCGCCGCGCGCAAGCAGGGCGGTTGTCAGCACGGCGATGAACCCGGCGCGAAGGCCATAGACATGCACCCATCCGAGCGCGCTCGCCTGATCGACCGGGAGCCCCATATAGGTGGAAAATCCTGCCGGATCGTACGCGACGCGGACAGCATTGACGCCCTGCAGGCCTGCAATCGCCGCTGCCAGCCAAAAGCCGGTTGTCCGTGTCGCCTGAAAAGTCCGTCCCCGCGTCGCCATCTGCGCCTCCTGCGATGTCAGTGGCTAAGGCTAAGCGATTGCCAGACACCTGACATCTTGCGATATCGCAAATCAATTTTGCATTCCTGCGAGGACGCGCATGAACCTCGATCCTTCGGACCTGACCGATCTGATCGCAATCCGCGATGTTGGCACGCTCAGCGCTGCGGCAAAGGCGCGCGGGGTGGCAATCTCGACCGTTTCGCGCCGGATCGAAAACTTGGAGGCCGCACTCGGGCTGCAATTGGTCGACCGGCGGACCGACGGTGTCAGGCTGACCGAGGCGGGCGCCGCCATTGCCGAGGCTGCCGCTCCGATCGCCGAACAGATGCGCCGGGTCGAGCGGGTGGCAGAAAGCCTGAGGCAAGGATTGAACACGGTACCGGTGCGCATATCGGCGACCGAGTTCGTGATTTCGGATGTGCTCGCCCCGGCGCTGGACCGGTTGTGGGCGATGGGTGCGGATTTCCCGGTCCATCTCCAGTCGCAGGCCGATGTGGTGAGCCTTGCCGGGCGCGATGCCGACCTTGCGATCCGGATGGTGCGGCCCGAGGGCGCGAGCCTCTATGCGCGCAGGCTTGCCGACATCCGGCTCGGTCTGTTCGCCTCGGCCGATTACCTCGCCGGGCGCGATCCTGCCGCAATCGATCTGAGTGCGGAGCGGCTTCTGATCTACGATGACAGCTATGGGCGCCTGCCCGAACTCGAATGGGTCAAGCGCCATGGACTATCCGACGCGGTCGCAATGCGCACAGCCAGCACGCGCGCGTTGCTGGCGGCAGCACTGGCGGGTGCTGGCGTGGCGCTGCTGCCGGTGCCGTTTGCTGTCCGCGCTGGTATGCTGCTCGAGATCCCGTCGCCCTCCCCTCTGGCGAGCCGGCAGCCGTGGCTCATTGTGCACCGCGACTTGCGGGGCCTGCCTACAATCCGACTAGTGCAGAAGTGGGTGACGCAATCCTTCGCCAGCCTGCCCTAGGTATTGCTGAAGAACATCACGCTGGTCTCAGCATCAGTCCCAGTCGGGCCAGACGGTTGCATTCGAGATCAGGCGTCTAGAGGCTGGTGATGATGACGCTGCCCCGCGCGTGATCGAATGGACGCTGTTCTTGCCAATGCGCGACATTGAGCACGCCGCCATTCTGGCGCACTTCGCCGACAGCCGCGAGATCGACCTCGGCAAACACCCAGCCCGGCGCATCGAGCATGCCTTGCGCGATCACTCCGTCGTCGGGAAAACCGCGATCGGGCGGGCCGTAGACTGCGGCTGCCCCGCGGTTGACGTCGACCGCGGGCGACCAGTCCGCTGTCCCCACAGTCGGGGACTGCACAACATAGCACTGCCCCTCCAACGCCCGCGCGCGCGATCCGATGCGCACGCGCTCGTATCCGTGCAGGCTGTCGGTGCAGGAGGGGACGAGCAGGATTTCCGCCCCCGCTTCGACCAGCGCCCGCGCGATCAGCGGAAACTCGCTGTCGTAGCAGATACACACCCCGATCCGGCCGAGAGCCGTGTCGAACAGGGAGAGCGCAGCGCCGCCGACGATGCCCCACTCCTCGCGTTCAAAGCGGGTCATGATGAGCTTGTCCTGCACGCCAACCATGCCGCCGGGCGCGAACAGCCGGGCGCGGTTGCGGAAGCGGCCATCCGGCGCCTGCCACGGCGCGCTGGCGGCGAGGATGTGGACTCCGAAGCGCGCCGCGAGTTCAGCGTGCAGCGCATCGACGCGGGGCAGCAGGGCGGAAACGAAGACGATCGAACCTTGCAGATCACCCATGCTGTCAGGATCGAGCGAAGCCAGTTCCATCGCTCCATACTCGGGGAAGACGAGCAGGGAAGCGCCGGCCTCGGCCGCCTCGGCGACCCAGCGGGTGAGCTTGCCCACATACGCATCCCAGCTGGCGAGCGCATCGATCGGATATTGCGCGGCGGCGATGCGGAAAGGGCTCACCATTGGCGCATCCAGACCTGCAGAAGCTTCGCCGAGGTCGCCGGCTCATCCACTTCCTTCCAGTCCATCACCACCGTCAAGGCTTCAACCGGCGCATAGCCCCGCGCGCGCCAGAAAGGATCGAGCGGGCGGTAATCAGCAGGCCGTGCGGCGTGGTCGGTGGGGCGGATGACTGAAGCGAAAGCCGCACCGCGCGCGCCATGATCACGCGCAGCCTGCTCGCGCGCGTCGAAGAAGGCATGGCCGATCCCAGACCCACGATAATCCGGCAGCAGCACGGATTCGCCGAAGTAGAACAACGCTGCGGGGTCGAACCCCGCGTCCGAAAACCGGGCGCGGAAATCCGCACCCTGATCGCGCATCGGCGAGGCAGTGGCCGCGCCCACGATCTCCTCGCCATCGCGCGCAGCGACCAGCACTGCATCATCCGAGCCGAAGAAGTCGGCGAGATAGCGGGCCTCATCGGCGACCGTCCCGTCATACAGATAGGGATATGCGCGAAACACCGCGATCCGCAGCCGCGCCAGGCTGTCCAGCGCCGCCGCGCGTTCGGCCCCGCGCAGGATGCCGACCGTCGCCGTCACGCTTCGACCTGACGGGTCCAGTCGGCGAGGTTGTAGTAGACTGAAACCCGGGCGATCTTGCCCCCGGCGATGTCGAAGAAGGCACCGACCGGCAGCACATAGGTCTGCCCCTGCGCTTCGGGCAGGCCCTCGTCGGTGACGAGATACTCGCCATGGACGACGAACTCGGCTGCCGCGCGGGCGCCCGTCTCGTCGACCATGATGACGATATCGGTCAGGCGCTCGCGGTAGCAGCGGTCCATGTGCGCGAGGAAAGCGGCAAAGGCGTCCTTGCCACTCTGCCGTTCGCCCTGGTTGATGTCGTGCGCGACATCTTCGGTGAGGCACTCCAGCATTCCTGCCGCATCATCGCGGTTGAAGGCGGCGTAGTAACGTTCGATCAGATCGCGTGTTTCGCTTTGCATGGCTCGCTTTCGCTCCCGGGAATCAGCGCGTCTAATCCGGCACGCTGCGAGCGGGCTGCGTAGCTTGCGCGGCCAGAAGATCAACCGCCCGCCGGGCAATCGGGGACAGGGCCGCGCGGTCGTCGGCAAGAAGCGCGGCTCGCATGCGCGGGTCCCAGAACCGGGCGATATGCTCCGCCGTGGCTGATGCCGCCGCATCCTCGCCCCGCACCGCGAGGTTGCGGGCGATCTGGTCGGCCATCTGGCGCAGGCGACCTGCGTCCATGCTATTCAGCCGCCTCGGCAGCCGCGATCCGGCGCGAGCGGCGCGACATGGCTTCGTAGTCCTCCTGCCAGTCGCTAGGCCCGTTCGACGGCATCACCTGCACCGCCGTGACCTTGTATTCCGGGCAATTGGTGGCCCAATCGCTGTATTCGGTGGTGACGACGTTGGCCTGCGTCGAGGGATGGTGGAAGGTAGTGTAGACCACACCGGGCGCCACGCGCTCGGTCACCGTCACGCGCAAGGTCGTTTCCCCGGTGCGGCTCGACAAGCGCGCCCAGTCGCCATTCTTCAGCCCGCGGTTCTCGGCATCGGCGGGATGCATCTCGAGCCGGTCCTCGGGATGCCAGGCGACATTGCCGGTGCGCCGGGTCTGCGCGCCGACGTTGTAGTGCGACAGGATGCGCCCGGTGGTGAGCAGCAGCGGATAGCGCGGACCGGTCTTCTCGTCGGTGGGGATATAGTCGGTCACGACAAACCTGCCCTTGCCGCCCGCGAATTGGGCAACATGCATTACCGGCGCGCCGTCTGGGAAGGCGTCGTTGACCGGCCATTGCAGCGAGCCGCATTCATCGAGCCGATCGAACGACACCCCGGCGAAGGTCGGCGTGAGACGGGCGATCTCGTCCATGATCTCGCGCGGGTGGGTGTAGCTCCAGTCCAGCCCCATGGCCCTCGCGAGGAGCTGGGTGACCTCCCAGTCCTCGTAGCCATTGGCCGGGTCCATCACCTTGCGCACGGGCTGGATGCGGCGTTCGGCATTGGTGAAGGTGCCGTTCTTCTCGAGGAAGGTGCTCCCCGGCAGGAACACATGGGCGTAGTTCGCGGTCTCGTTCAAGAACAGGTCGTGGACGATGACGCATTCCATCGCCGCCAACCCCGCGGCCACATGGCGTGTGTTGGGATCGGACTGGAGGATGTCCTCGCCCTGCACGTAAAGCGCGCGGAACGAACCATCGAGCGCGGCATCGAGCATGTTCGGGATCCTGAGGCCCGGCTCGCGGTCGAGCGTCACGCCCCACACCGCCTCGAACAGCGCGCGGGTGGCATCGTCGGACACATGGCGATAGCCGGGCAGTTCATGCGGGAAACTGCCCATGTCGCACGCGCCCTGCACGTTGTTCTGCCCGCGCAGCGGATTCACGCCCACGCCGGGCCGGCCGATGTTACCGGTCGCCATCGCGAGGTTGGCGATGGCCATGACGGTGGATGAGCCCTGGCTGTGCTCGGTGACGCCGAGGCCGTAGTAGATCGCCGCATTGCCGCCCGTGGCATAAAGCCGGGCGGCTGCGCGCAGGTCTGCAGCAGGAACCCGCGTCACCGGCTCGAGCGTCTCGGGCGCATGGCGCGGGTCGGCGACGAAGGCGGCCCAATCGCCATATTCGTCCCAGTCGCAGCGTTCGCGCACGAAGGTCTCGTCCACCAGCCCCTCGGTGACGATGACGTGGGCCATCGCGGTCAGCACCGCGACGTTGGTGCCGGGCTGGAGCGGCAGGTGGTGCGCGGCCTCGACATGCGGCGACTTGACGAGGTCGATCCGGCGCGGGTCGATCACGATCAGTTTCGCGCCCTGCCTGAGGCGCCGCTTCATGCGCGAGGCGAAAACCGGGTGCGCGTCGGTCGGATTGGCCCCGATCACGAGGATCACGTCGGCGTCCATCACGCTGTCGAAATCCTGGGTCCCCGCACTGGTGCCGAAGGTGGTCTTGAGGCCGTAGCCCGTGGGCGAGTGGCACACCCGCGCGCAGGTATCGACATTGTTCGATCCGAACCCGGCCCGCACCAGCTTCTGGACGAGGTAGGTCTCTTCGTTGGTGCAGCGGCTCGACGTGATCCCGCCGAGCGCCCCCGCACCGTGCTGCGCCTTGATCGCCTGCAGGCGGCCCGCGGTGAAAGCGATGGCCTCCTCCCAGGAAACCTCGCGCCACGGCTCGTCCACGCGCTCGCGGATCATGGGGGAGAGGACGCGGTCCTGATGGTGGACATAGCCCCAGGCAAAGCGCCCCTTGACGCAGGAGTGGCCGCGGTTGGCCTTGCCGTCCTTCCACGGCACCATTCGCACCAGCTGCTCCCCGCGCATCTCGGCGCGGAACGTGCAGCCCACGCCGCAATAGGCGCAGGTCGTCACCACCGCGCGTTCGGGCTTGCCGATGGCGGTGACGGCTTTCTCCTGCAAGGTCGCGGTCGGGCACGCCTGCACGCAGGCCCCGCAGCTGACGCAGTCGCTCGAGAAGAAGGTGTCGATCTCCTGGCCTGCACTAATCATCGAGGCAAAGCCGCGGCCTTCCATCGTCAGTGCGAAGGTGCCCTGCACCTCGTCGCAGGCACGCACGCAGCGCGAGCAGGCGATGCACTTGCTGGGGTCGAAATCGAAATAGGGGTTGGAGGTATCGGGCGCGAGCCCGAGGTGGTTCGCACCCTCGTAACCGTAGCGCACATCGCGCAGGCCCACCTGCGCAGCGGCATCCTGCAACTCGCAATCATTGTTGGCGCTGCAGGTGAGGCAGTCGAGGGGGTGGTCGGAGATGTAGAGCTCCATCACCCCCTTGCGCAGCTTCTGGAGGCGCGGGGTCTGGGTGCGGACCACCATGCCCTCGGCAACCGGGGTGGTGCACGACGCGGGCGTGCCACGCGCGCCCTCGATCTCGACAAGGCACAGGCGGCACGAGCCGAACGCGGCGAGATTGTCGCTGGCGCACAGCTTGGGGATCGAGCCGCCCGCGACCGCTGCCGCGCGCATCACGCTGGTCCCAGCGGGCACGCTGACCGCACGCCCATCGATCGTGAGCGTCACCTGCGTTTCGCTGCGCACCTCGGGCGTGCCGAGATCGACCTGCCGTTCATACCCCACCGCGAGTCTCCTCCTCCAGCTGGTCAGGCTCGAATACCAGCATCGTGTCCCGCCGCGCCAATGCAATCAGATACAGGCCGGCCTCGCGGGCGCGCTGGACCGCGAGGCTGGTGGGAGCCGATATCGCCACCAGCACCGGACAGCGTGCGCGCACCGTCTTCTCGACGAGTTCGTAGCTGCACCTTGCCGTGACCACCACGAAGCCGCCCGCCGGATCTATGCCCGTCCGGGCCAAGGCGCCGAACAGCTTGTCGAGGGCATTGTGCCGTCCGACGTCCTCTCTGAGGCACTGCATGTCACCGTTCTGCCCGAAGAATGCGGCCGCGTGCATTGCGCCAGTGCGCAGCCCTTCGGTCTGATGCCATTCGATCGCGAGCAAGGCGCGTTCAATCGCCTCCGGCGTTGGCGGCGGCATGGCAGGCAGCGGCGTGAGTGGGCGCATCACGTCTTCAAGGCTTTCCAGACCGCACAGTCCGCAGCTCCCCTCGCTGACGCGCATCCGTACGCGTTCGTGCAGCGGCTCGGCCCGCTCCCGGGCGAGCGTGAGCCTCAGGATGACGCCTTGCTCCACCTTGGCCGTCATCACCTCCGTCAGCTCGTCGGCCGCAGCAACGAAACCCTCGGACAGGGCGAAGCCGAGGGCAAAATCCTCAAGATCGTTCGTCGAGGCCATCATCACGGCATAGGCAATTCCGTTCACTTCGATCGCAACCGGCACTTCCTCGGCCAAAGGACGCAGCACCGGGCGGTCCAAGGTTTGATCGTAGGACCGCTCCCGCGCTGGCGCGGCATGGGTGGCGAGGCTCATGCGAAATCTTCCGGCCAATGCCTGAGCGCGCTCAGCACCGGATAGGGTGTGAAACCGCCGAGCGCGCAGAGCGAGCCGAACTTCATCGTCTCGCAAAGATCCTCGAGCAGCGCGATATCGCTGTCCCGGCTCGAGCCGTGCTTGGCGGCATTATGCATCTGCGCCAGCGTCTCGACCGCGTCGGCAGGGCGCCCCCCCTTGCGGATGCGGTCGATCAGCTCGACGCCGCGCACCGAACCGATACGGCAGGGCGTGCACTTGCCGCAGCTTTCCGCAGCGCAGAACTCCATCGCGAACCGCGCAAGGGCTCCCATGTCGGCCGTATCGTCGAACACCACCACCCCGCCATGCCCGATCAGCGCGTCGGCCGAGGTATAGCTCTCGTAATCGAAGACGATGTCGAACTGGTCCGGGTGGAGATAGGCGCCAAGCGGCCCGCCGACCTGCACCGCCTTGACCGGGCGGCCGCTGGCAGTGCCGCCGCCGATGTCATAGACAAGCTCGCGCAGGCTCACGCCGAAAGCCGCCTCGTAAAGGCCGCCGTGCCTGATGTTGCCGGCAAGCTGGATCGGCATCGTCCCGCGCGAGCGAGCAAAACCCAAGGCGCCATATTCCGCGCTCCCCCCTTCCGCCAGAATATGCGGCACCGCGGCAAGGGTCAGGACATTGTTGACGACCGTGGGGCAACCGAACAGCCCCTCGATAGCAGGCAGCGGGGGTTTTGCGCGCACTTCGCCGCGCTTGCCTTCAAGGCTGTTGAGCAGCGACGTTTCCTCGCCGCAGACATAGGCCCCCGCACCCACCCGGACCTCGATATCGAACGGGGCGATCAGCGGCGAACATGCGGCGATCGCCGCGCGCAACTTGGCAATCGCGTGCGGGTATTCGCTGCGCACATAGATGAAGCCTTTGGCTGCGCCCACCGCAAGGCCCGCAATCGCCATCCCCTCGATCAGGGCGAAGGGATCGCCCTCCATCACCATCCGGTCGGCAAACGTTCCGCTATCGCCCTCGTCCGCGTTGCAGACGATGTATTTGCGCGTCCCCGGCGCATCGGCAACGGTTCGCCACTTGATGCCTGCGGGAAAGCCCGCCCCGCCCCGGCCACGCAGCCCGGAGGCGATCACCTCCTCGATGATCTGATCTCCTGGCAGCAGCCTCGCGCGGTCAAGGCCCGACCAACCGCCGCTGGCGGAATAATCGGTCTGGCTGAGGGGCTGCGTCTTGCCGGCGCGAGCGAAAGTCAGGCGTTGCTGCCTGGCAATGAAAGGATGTTCGGCAATAGGACCGATCGCCTTGGGACACCGGCCAGCGAGCACGGCTTCGACGTCATCCGGCACCACCGGACCCCAACCTTTCCCGTCAATCTCGACCAGCGGCTCGAGCCAGTGCATGCCCCAGCTCGAGACTCGTTCGACCGTGCAGCCGGCAGCGACAAACGCGACCGCGACCGCATCCGCTCCGCACGCGAGCGCAAGGGCATCATCCGAGATGCGCACCACGGTCATTGCGCGCGCACCAGAGCGACCAGCGAAGCCTCGTCGAGCCGGGCGTGCACCGCGTTACCCACGCGCGCGCTTGGCCCGACACTGCACAGGCCGAGGCAATAGACCGTGCCGAGCCGCACCCGTTCGCCCGCCGCCGCCCTGACGGCGGGCATCATGGCCTCGACTCCGCGCGCCTTGCAGGCCTCGGCGCGGCAGATTTCGACCCGCGGGCGCGGATCGGGAGATGCGGTGAAATCGTGGTAGAAGCTCACCACTCCGTGAACTTCGGCCCGGCTGAGGTTCAGGGCCTGTGCCACGATCCTTTCGGCTTCAGCGTCGATGCAGCCGAATTCCGCCTGGATTTCGTGCAGGATCGGCAGCAGCGGGCCCTCGTGCTCTGCAAAGCGGGCGCAAATCTCGCCTGTTCGTTCAGCGCGATCGGTCACGGCAGTTCGTCGACCTTTCCGCAGTTTTTCGAAAGAACACGAGTGCCGGAACGCCGGTCGGGATCATCCACGATGCCGCGTTCCACCAGATTCTTGCCCTGCGCATTATCGTTGAGGGCGTAGACCTCCCCGCGCGCCGCGAGCCTTCCCGGGCTACGGAATGCCGGGTAGGCGCCACGTGCTGCAATACCAGCGAAGTTACCCGCGATCGCACCGGACTCCGGCCGCGGCGCGATCGCCCGCCTGCTGCTGATCCCTACTGTCATCATCTCACAAGCCAGCACCTGTCCACCAGCGAGCCTTGCCCCCGAGGCAACACCCTGCCCTTCAATGCCTTGCTCCGCAACCTTGGTGTGCAGGTCGGCTGGCAATCCGATGACCTCGCAGGCTTGGCAACTATCGTTGGCGCGGGTGTGCGCGGAGCGTGTTCAGGATCACACAGTCCGTATCTCATTTCATCAACAAGACACAGGTGTATTGACTGTTGCAAAAATTAAAGGCAGCGTCGCGATACAGGTGTGTATCGGGATCAGGGGTCGACCTGCTCCTGCCCGGACCCACGGCTGCTTTCGGCACCCGGTGTGCCCGACAAAGGGGGTTTCGACATGGCCAAGACCAATTCATTCCGACGCGCTTTCTCCTTTGCAGCCGTGCTGTTGGCAAGCACCGCTGCGGTATCGCCGTCTTTCGCGCAAGGGACTGACAATTCCGCTGATCAGGACGACAAGGATGGTGCCACAAGCGCCTCGACGATCATCGTCACGGCCAATCGCCGGAGCGAGGTCATCTCCCAAGTGCCGATCGCAATCTCGGCAATCACAGCCGAGGATTTCGAGCGGCGCAATGCGCTCAGCCTTGACGACCTGCAGGCGGCCGTGCCGGGACTGCGGCTGGTGGACATCGGGCCGGGTTCGCAGCGCATCCAGTTGCGCGGTGTCTCGCAATATCTCGGCCAGGCGACCGTCGGCAATTACATCGACGAATTCTCGGTCACCAACCTTGGACCTCAAGGGATCGCGGAAGTACAATTGCTCGACCTCGAGCGGGTTGAAGTGTTGCGCGGTCCGCAACCCGCACTCTACGGCGAAAGCTCGATGGGCGGCACGATCCGCTACATCACCGCCAAGCCTGACCTTGACGAGTTCTCGGGCTCGGTCACTGGCGAACTCAGCACGATCAAGAGCGGCGAGGAAGGCTACCGCGCGGAGGGCTTCATCAATGTGCCGATCGCGCCGGGCGTCGCAGCCCTGCGGATCGCGGCCCAGCACCGCGATGTCGGCGGATGGGTCGATAGCCCCACCGCAGACGATTACAACGACCGCCAGATCACGACCATCAGGGGCAAGCTGCTGGTCGAACCGAGCCCCGAGTTCTCGATCAGCGCGACAGTGCTTTACAACGAATCCAAGCAGGACAACGTGAGCTTCTCGCTCGACGGTCTCACCACCGCGCAGACCACGCTCACCCCGGCGTCTCAGGACTACCTGCTCGGTTATCTTGAGGCGAGTTACGATTTCGGTGCGGTCGAACTGCTCAGCGTCACCGGCTACATCGACCAGTCGAGCTTCGCGCGTCGCGACATCGGCCCGTTCTTCAACACGCTGTTCGGCGGCCCGGTCTTCACCCAAGTGTTCTCCGATGCAGGCGGCGATTTCGAGCGCTTCTCGCAGGAACTCCGCCTCACGTCCGACAGCAGTGGCCGCTTGCGTTATGTGATCGGCGGCATCTACGCGGAAGGCAAGGGCACGGGGCTGGCACTCTCGACCTACCGGCCGGGCCCGATACCGGCCTTCGGGATCTTCAACGACAGTTTCGCAAGCCGTACTAAGAGCGAGACGATCGCCGTCTACGGCAACCTTCAACTCGATCTGATCGATTGGCTGACCATCGAGGCCGGTGGCCGCTATTTCCGCGAGGAACTGGATCAACGCTCGGTCACCACGTTCTTCGATGCTGACGGCCCCGGCGAAAATGTGGTGACGAGGCTGGGACGTGAGGCCACATTCGACACCTTCAACCCGCGCATTTCGATTACCGCCAACTTCGATGGCTCGATCATCTATGCCTCGGCCGCCAAGGGTTTCCGGTCCGGCGGGTTCAACCTCGCTCCTGCCGCTCCCAATCCGACCTTCGATCCTGAAAGCCTGTGGACCTACGAAGCGGGGACCAAGCTGACCTTCCTCGGAGGCGCAGCCTATATCGAGGCGGCTCTGTACTATCAGGACTACACCGGCATCCAGTCGACCAACGTCACGCCGCTCGGCGCGACGGCCGTGTTCAACTCGGGCGCAGCCGACGGCTTTGGTTTCGACCTTGCACTGGTCCTGACGCCGAGTGAGACCTTCCAGTTCAGCGCCAGCTTCGGTCACAACGACGTGGCATTCACCACCAACGCCGTCGACAAATTCGCGGGCGATCCGCTGGATCTGGTGCCACCCTACAACATCTCGGTGGCGGCCGACTGGACCCCACGCGTGTCCGACAGCTTCGATCTGCTCGTCCACGCCGATCTCAACTATGTCGACGAGGCTGCGATCATTCTGCGGCAGATCGGTGCGCTCGGATTCGACACCGTAGCACCGAACGAGGCGCGGGTGCTCGTGAACAGCCGGATCGGTGCCGATTTCGGGGCGTTCGAGACCTATGTCTTCGCGACGAACCTGTTCAACGAGTTGAAGGAGGTTAACCCGGACTTCGGCGCCTTCGTCGAACCGATCTTCACCCAGCCGCGCACCGTCGGCATTGGTGTAAGGGCCAACTTCTGATGGCAGGGGGGGCAGGCATGCTGCGCGCGGTCAGCGCCGGTGCCGCACTCGCGCTTGTCCCCCTACCGTTCTCGTGTCTTGCCGCCGAGGACAGCGCGGCACCGCAGGGCGCAGCGAAGGCCCCGGTGCCGGTCCACTTCGTCGACAACTTCACCCAGACCTTTGCCGTTCCGCCCGGCTTCCTGTGGGCGGAGATGAAGCGGATGTATCTGGACGGCAGCAAATACCGCGATCTGGGCTTTGCCATCGAAGTGTTGCCGCCTACGGCCGAAGCGCCGCTTGGCGGAACCATCGCCTCGCGCAGAGAGGGCGAGGTTGTGGATCGCGTCAAGGCGCTGTTCACCGCGATCGACGAGACCAACCGCTTCCTCGCATTGCGGGTGCTCTATAACACCGGCATCACAGCTTACGTCAGTTACGACGTGCGGGAAACAAGTGGCGGATCGCAAATGCAATTGATCGTCCACGCCCAGCAGCCCATGCCCGAGACCCGCGCCCTGCCCGACGCCGAAACCGTACGGCGCGAGGCCGAGGCGCAGACCGAATTCCATTATGGCCAGCTGGTCACGATCTGGGCGGCCGAGGCCCAGCGGATCGAAACCCTTTACCGGGCCGGAATGGCCCGTGGATCATCGCAGTAGATCAGCGCCGCACGGTGCGTGCGTTTCGGCGCATTGATCAATACGATACATATGTGTATCGCTCATACCCGAGAGGGAGACGCCATGATCAGCGAGACTGTTCTTGCCGACTACCGGGCGCATGGGGTGGCCTATGTGCCGCAGGTGCTTCCACCGGAATGGATCGAGCGCTTGGCCGAAGCGACCGACGCGGCTCTGGCGAGCGCCCCGGATGATGCCGAGATCTACGAAGGTTCGCGGGCGACGCCACATTCCTATGGCGAGTTGCAGGTGTGGAAGCGGCTCAGCCCCTTCCGCGAAGCGATCTTCGAAGGCAGCCTTGCCCGCATCGCCGCACAGGCGATGGTCTCTTCAGACGCACGTTTTTTCTACGATCAGTTGCTGGTCAAGGAACCGGGGTCGATCCGCCGCACGCCGTGGCATCAGGACATCCCCTATTGGAAAGTCTCGGGCCGGCAGATCTGTTCGATCTGGCTCGCTCTCGACACCATACCGGGCAGTGCCGCGCTTGAATTCGTGCGCGGTTCGCACCTCTGGGATGAGCATAACCCGCAGCACTTCATGGACGCCTCGCCCTATGAAGGCACAGGCCTAGCCGCCCTACCCGATATCGAGGCAGCTCGGCCGGATTACGATATCGCCTCCTTCGATCTCGCTCCGGGCGATGCACTGGTCTTCCAGGGAGCGATTGTGCATGGCGCACCGCCCGCAGGCGAAGCGGCTCGGCGGCGCGCATGGTCGACGCGGTGGCTGGGCGACGATGCGCTCTTCGCCGAAAAACCGGGCGAACGGGCTTTCCCCGCGGACGATACGGGGCTCGAACATGGCAAGCCCTATGCGGGTCCGAATTATCCGCTGATCCATCACGGGAGCTGAAGCGATGGCACGACCCTTCAGAGATACATTGCTGCGCACCGTCTTGTTTGCCTTCGCCCTGCCCGCAGCACTGGGCGCCACCTGCGCATCGGCGCAGACCGCTGCCCCTGCGGTGCAAACGAAGATCGCACCCACCCCTGCCCCGAAGGCGCAGCTGACCGCGGTGCATGACGAGCTGGTCGCGATGCTGCGCCCCTTCGATCTGTCGCTGCGCGGCTTGCTTGGCGATCCCGTCCCGGTTTTGCCACCCGACACGCTGGAGCACTGGGAGACGGTCGCGGCCAAGGGGGCAGGCTTTCGCGCCAGGCTCGAGGCCATTGCCGCCGATGATCTCGACGAACAGGATCGCCTGACGCGCGACTACCTCATCGCCCTGACCCACGGGATCGAGGAATATCCGCGCTTCTGGCTCTATGCCTTTCCGATCACGCCCTATGCGGGCGGATGGCAGCACAACACCATTCGCCAGTCGGCGATCAGCACGCCGCTGGAGACGGCGGAACAGCGCGCCCACTATCTCGACGCGGTCAGGGCTTATGCGGCGCACGTCCGCTCGCAGGCGGACAAGCTGGAACTGCAAGCCGATCGCGGCATTCGCATCGCCCGACCGGCGATCCCAGGGGCCCGCCGGACCGCCGCCAATCTCGCGCAGGCGTCCGCCGCCTTCGTGCCCTCGCCCGAACGTCTTTCCTCTGCGCTCCCCGAAGAGGCAGCGTCCTTCCGCGCCGAGGTGGCTGCACTGGTCGAAGGTGAATTGGCTCCGGCCTTCAACGCACTCGGAACCATGCTTGATGACGCCTATCTCGCCGCCGCCCCGGAACACCCGGGACTGATGTGGCAGAATGGCGGCGCCGATCACTACGCGCGTCTTGCACAGCTGCACACCGGGACGGACCTGTCTCCGGACGAAATCCATGCGATCGGCGTCGGGATCCTGCACGACGCGCGGGCCGAACTGGCCACGATCAAGCAGAGCGTCGGCTTTTCGGGCAGCGACCGCGCATTCGCGGCGATGGTCGATGCCGATCCGCGCTTTTCGGCGACGACGGCCGAGGACGTCGAAGCCCATTTCCGGCGCGCGATGGAGCGGATCGAACCCGTCCTCCCGCGCTATTTCTCGCTGCTACCCAAGGCGCCCTACGGCGTCGAACGAGCCCCGCGCCATATCGAGGAGGGGATGACTTACGGCTTCTATCGTTCGCCGACGCCCGAGCAGCCGGTCGGGGCCTATGTCTATAACGGTGCCTCGCCAGAGACGACCTCCTACGCCAACGCCGCTGCGCTGATCTATCACGAGCTGTTGCCCGGCCACCATTTCCAGATCGCCCTGCAGCAGGAAAACAAGGCCCTGCCGCTCCTGCGCCGCGCCAACGGCTTCCTGTTTCTCAACGCCTATGTCGAAGGCTGGGCAGAATACGCCGCTGATCTGGCGGATGAGATGGGGATGTATGCGACCCCTTACGAGCGCTTCGGACGGCTCTATTCCAAGATGTTCCTCGCCAATCGCCTCGTGGTCGACACCGGCCTCAACGCGAAGGGCTGGACGCATGAGGAAGCGCGCCGCTTCATGCAGGACAATACCTTCGCCTCCGATGCCGAGATCGAGAGCGAGCTGCTGCGCTATTCGACCGACATTCCAGGCCAGGCGCTGTCCTATGCGATGGGGCAACGTGAGTTGCTGCGGATGCGCGACGAGGCCCGGGCGGTGCTCGGCGAGCGGTTCAGCTTCCCGGCCTTTCATGCAGAGGTGCTTTCGCCAGGGGCCTTGCCGATGGACTTGCTCGACGCTCGCCTGAAGCGCTGGCAGGCTGAGCAGCTTGCGGAATAGCGCGCCTCAGATGAAGGAGGCGATCTTGTCGAGCGGCTTCTTCTTCAGTGCGTGGAGCGGAACAGTCGCCCCTTCCGCCGGATAGCCGACCACTAGCAGCAGGTAGGGCTTTTCGGACTTCGGCCGTGCGCACAAGTCGTTGAGGAAGGTCATCGGCTTGGGGGTGTGAGTCAGCATGCACAGCCCCGCATGGTGAAATGCGGCGATAAGGAAACCCATGGCGATGCCGACGCTCTCGGGGACGTAGTAGTTCTGCTGCTCGCCGTCCTCGTCGATGCCGCCCTTGCGCTGACCGAAGACCGCGATGATCCACGGCGCGTGTTCGAGATAGGGCTTGTTCGCATCGGTGCCGAGCGGGGCGAGCGCGCCGAGCCATGCCTCTCCGGCCTTGCCGGCATAGAATTCGCGTTCTTCCTTCTCGGCCAGCTCGCGCAAGGTGGCCTTGGCCTCGGGCGTGCCGATCGCACAGAAGTGCCATGGCTGGTGATTCGCCCCGCTCGGCGCGAGGCCGGCAGCTGCGATCGCCGCCTCGATCACGGCACGCTCGACCGGACGATCCGAGAATTCGCGCACGGTGTGGCGCTTCTTCATCCGGGCGAGGAATTCCTGCGCTTCGTCAAGCATCCGAGCAGGCGGCAGCTCGACATGGTCCATGAGGGGGATCGCTTCATGTTCCTTCATTCTTCGTTCTCCGGAGATTTGCCACGCCGACCGCCCCGACTGGCGAACGACGCTCACTTCCCGTCGCCCTCCCCGTCCAGAGCGAACCGCCGGATCAGCGCGGCCTCATCGGGCGCTCGGCCGTGGAATTCGCGATAGGCCTGTTCGACCGGCACGCGATTGGCCCGGGAGAGAACGAGGTCGAAATAACGCTCTCCCGCCTCCTTGTCATGCAGACCCTCGGGAGCGCGCAGGAACACCTCGGCAAGATCGGCGGCGAGAATGTCGGACCACAGGTAAGTGTAGACATTCGCCGCATATTCGCGCGACCAGGTGTGATATGCGGCCGACGCCTGCATGATCGGGTCGGCCGAGGCGGGAAAACCCCGCTCGGCCAGCACGGCGGCTTCGAAAGCATTGACATCGGGGATCGGCGCGTCGGCCTGATGCAGCTTCTGGTCGACCAGCGCCATCGCCATGTATTCGGGATTGACGCTGAACACCCTTTCGTACTGCCGCGCCGCGCGCAACCGTTCGCGCAGGTCTGCCGGCATGGTCTTTCCGGTGCGATGGTGCGGCAGGCGGTCCAGAGTGCGGTCGGTCAGCAGCCAACGCTCGTTGAGCAGCGAGGGCACCTCGACGAAATCCCACGGGACGGTCAGCGATGCGGTACCGTTGTAGCTCGCGGTGCTCGCCAACATGTGCAGCACATGTCCGAACTCGTGGAACAGCACGTTGGCATATTCGAAGGGAAGGAGGATTTCCTCCCCCGCGGCGGCTTGGGGTGGGCTTGAATGGAGCACAATCACCGGCAATTCACCGGGGCCAAGATCCCCGGTCGGACGGTACTGCGTCGCCCAGGACCCTTGCGGTTTCTGCGGGCGCGGACGGATGTCGAGGTAGACGATCCCCACAGGTGCGCCCTCGCGCCGCGCGAGATAGACTTCGATATCCGGACTGACGGTGGGAACGCCGCTCAGACGTTCGAAACTGTAACCGTAAGTGTCTCCCGCCGCGGCAAAGATCGCGTCACGCACGTGCGGCAAGGGGAAGTATCCCGCGATCTCCTGCGCGTCGATGCCGAAGCGTTCGCGCGTGAAGCGGTCGAGGTAGTGGATGCGGTCCCACGGTTCGAGGGTGTCGATCCCGTCCTCGCGTGCGAGCACAGCAAGCTCGGCCATGCGGCGGGCATCGGCGGCCATGACCGCGTTCCAGTTCGTCTCGATGATGTCCAAGGCGCGCTCGGGCGTGCCGACCATGCGTGAGGCCAGCACATAATCGGCAAATCGCGGATAGCCGAGCAACCGGGCCTTGGCCTTGCGCAGGGCAAGGATCTCGGCCGCAATCGGGCGGTTGTCGAACGCGCCTTCGGTGCCGCCGCGGTTCATCCATTGCTGCCACACTTCCCGCCGGGTGTCCCGATCGCGCACGAAGGTCTGCACCGCGAAGACCTGCGGGCGCTGGTTGGGGATCGCGAAAGCCCCCTCTCGCCCGCGACTTCTGGCAAGCTCGGCAGCGGCGGCGATCTGCGCCTGCGGCAAGCCATCGAGCCGCGCTGCGTCTTCCAGGAAAATGAACTGTCCGGCAGCCTCACGGTTGAGGTTCTGGTTGAGCTGGAGCTGGAGGCTGGCAAGCTTCCCGTCGATCTCGGCAAGCCGCGCGCGATCGGCTGCTCCCAGCCCTGCCCCCGCACGTGCCATCGCCGCATAGGTCAGCTCGGTCAGCCGCGCGTCTTCAGGATCGGATATTCCAGCCGGAAGCGCGCGGTAGACCGCCGAGACGCGCGCGAACAACGCCTGATCGGAGAGGGCTTCGGCCTGCACCGCTTCGTTCATCGCGACCAGACCGGGGCCGACGGCGCGCCAGCTTTCCTCGGAATGAGACGAAAGGTAGGTGCGCAACAGCGCCATCAACCGCCGCAGCGGGCGGCCGGCCCGGTCGAGCGGCGCGACCGTGTTCGCAAAGCTCGGCGGAGCGGGATCGGCCGCGATCGCGGCGAGTTCACGGCGGTACGCTTCCACAGCGGCAGGAACCTGCTGCGCGAGCCCTTCAGGCGATGCACGGTCGAACGGCGGCAGGCGCCATTCGCCTGTCCAATCCGAAAGCACGCTCGGCGCCGTCTGGTCCGCTGCCGCAGCCGCTGGCGCCTGCGCCATGATCGACACCGAACACGCCAGCGCGATGGCCAGCCGGATGCTCACTCGCTCGGCTCCTGCGCTGCCGTTGCAGGCGGCGCATAGGTGCCACGCGCGATTTGCCGCAGGACATCAGTCGTTTCGGCCGGGTATTCATAGAGGAAGTTGTGGCTCGCATCTGCAGGCGCAACGATCCGGGTCGAATTGTTCGAGTAGTCGAGATAGCGCTCCCGGGCGACGGCATAGAAATTCTGCAACCGCTGCGCCTCGCGCTGCTCGGCATTGCGCACGGTGGAGACATCGGACAGGCCGACTGCGTTCTGAGGCGCAAACAGATAGAGCGGGACATTGCCCAGCTCACCCTCGTAAAAGCCGGTCTCATAGCCCACCGCCGCCATCCCTTGCGGGGTCAGTTCGCTATAGATTGAATGGGCCGCCATTTGCGTGCGCGGCCGGGTCACGTAGGCCTTCTGGATGGCGGCGGCCTCGCCCATGGTGGCGTCGATCTTGCGCTCAAGGGCGACGTACGCCGGCGGGGTTTCCTGAGCGCCCTTCAGGGCCTGGTAGTCGAGCGCGAACAGCGCGAAGACACCGTTCCACCACGGATCGGAGGACAGCGAAGAGAGTTCCTCAAGCCGCGGACCGTAAAGGATCACGTCGGGCGGGGTCGCATCCATCACCACCAGTGCATGCACCTGCTCCGGGCGCAAGCGTGCCATGTTGGCTGCCAGCAGCCCGCCGAAGGAATGTCCCGCCAGCATCACCGGCCCCTTGGCGCCGACCTTGTCGAGCACCTCCCACATCTGCTTCGCCTCACCCGCAGTCGAAAGCGGAAAGCGCGCAGGCCCGCTCCAGCCCGTGCCGGGGCGGTCGATCAGCACACTGCGGAACTCCGACTTGAGAGCATCGTGAAGGAACTGCATCGAGGTTCCGGGGGCATGGCCACCTCCGAACAACACGATCACCGGTCCCTTGTTCTCCGGCCCCTCGGCAAGCACGTGCAACCTCTGCCCGTCGACCTCCACGAAACTGCCGGGCGCGGGGTAGAGCCGCTCCATTTCGGCGACGCGGTAAAGATGAACCCCGCTGCCGACCGCCATGGCGGCGGCAAGCAGCAGCAAGGGGGCAGCAGCCCACCTGCGGCGGGTCAAGAGGAACACAACGGCGGCCAGCACCGCCACAAGAGCGGCCAGAACAAGGCCTGCCCAGTCATTGCTCAAGAACCCGTGCATCGCCGCTTTACCCCCTTGGCCTGTTCGTCACCAAGCGAGCTTACGATACACATGTGTATCGCGCAATCACTGTGTTGCCCCATCGGGCCACGGATCAGTCTTTGCCGAAAAGTACGCGGTTGTAGTGCGGCAGCATCGCCCGCCGCTCCTCGGCGCTTTCGCCGAGTTCGAGCGTGTAGTAGCCGATCTGGTGGAAATAGGTGATGCGGGCGCGGGCTTCGGCATCCTTGGCTGCGTAGCCGTCTTGCAGGAACATGCCGGCAATCGCCTGGATCCGGCCGAGGTCGACGCTGCGCACCCGCCCGTGAACGGCAGGATCGACCCGCGCCCATTGCCGGATCGCGGCTTCGAGCCGGGGATCGAACTGGCGTTCCTCGATCCACAGGTCGATCAGCCGCTGCATCCGTTCGGCCAGCGTGCCGGGCTCGGCGATCCGGTCGAGGAAGTGGCGGGCGTTGGAGCTTTCCCAATCGAGCAGCAGATGATCGAGCAGATCCTGGCGATTCTTGAACCGCCAGTAGAAGCCGCCGCGCGTGACACCGAGACGCACCGCCAGGGGATTGATCTGCACGGCAGCAATCCCGCCCTCGATCAGCATTTCGCGCGCGGCAGCGATCCAGTCCTTCTCGACTGGAGTGTCCCTTTCGCTGGTCGCTTGCGCCTTGGCCGACATGCCCGCTGCGTTAGGCATGCTGCGATCCATGTCAATCCAACGCTTCGATGATGGCCTTTTCGCGCTGCATGATCTCGGCGACCTCCTGATTGTGGAACGCGACGTCCGCCTGCATTTTCTGACGGATATAGTCGGCAGTGAACTCGCCACCCTCGGGCTTTTTCACCGGCCAGCGGGTCTGAATGATGGTCTGGTAGATCGAAGCATCGGGGCCATCGGGACGCACCTGATGGGTGACATAAGCCGGCACCGGATTTTCAAGCACGATCATCAAGGTCAGCAACCGCGCTTCCTCGTCGATGCCGCTGACCATGATCGTCACCTTGGGCCGGCTTGTGTTGTCTTCCCGCACACCCCGGACAGCGCCCAGCCATGCCGCCGGATCGTCGGAGACCTGCGAGACGGCAAAGCCCTGCTGGCGCATCCTTTCGCCGTCGACATAGAGCCGCTTCAAGTGTTTCCACACGACGTCCGCTGGCTTCCCGACGCGCATTTCATAATGATCGGCGAAAGGGGCGAGAACGGTCTCGGTATCCTGAGCGACGGGAGCGGCAGCGGCCTTGTCTTCCGCCAGCGCGGGCCATGCGGTACCCAGCGTCGCGGCGGGAACGAGGCACAGCCCCATCACGACTTTGCGTAGTGTCATCGGCACGTCTCCCCAAAGCGGGCGCGAGAAAAACATTGCTCAAGCGCCTGCAGACATGAATACAGATGTGTATCGTCCGGTCAATGCGACGTGGGGGGAGTGGGAATGAACGGTGCACGAAGCGATGGAGGGCGACGCTGGTCATCGCCGCTGATGTTCGTGATCGCCGCGATCGGCTTCGCGGTCGGGCTCGGCAACTTGTGGCGCTTTCCCTATCTGGCGGGGCAGAACGGTGGGGGTGCGTTCATCCTGCTCTACATCGGCGCGGTGTTCGTCATCGGCCTGCCGCTGGTCATCGCCGAACTGGCGATCGGGCGCACGGGCGGCGCCGATCCGGCCCGGGCGTGGCAACATGTCGCTGCGAACGAGGGCCGCTCTCCGTTGTGGGGCGCTGTCGGCTACCTCGGCGTTGGCGCGAGTTTCCTGGTCGTATCGTTCTACTGCGTCATCGGGGGGTGGACGCTCGCCTTCGCCTGGAACGGGGTGAGCACTCTGGCCGGCATCGGGGGAACGCTGGACTTCGCGGCCCTGCTTGCCGATCCGTGGGCGTTGATGGCGTGGCAGACCGCCTTCATCGCGATCAACCTCCTGATCATCCGGCTGGGCCTGCAGAATGGACTTGAGCGGGCGATGGCGGTGATGATGCCGATGCTGGCGTTGAACCTGTTCGGCATGCTCGCCATCGCGGTCTTCCAGCCCGGGTTCGTCCCGGCCCTCAAGTTCCTGTTCGCCGTCAATCCGGACCACGTCACGTGGGACAGCGCCATCAAGGCGGTGGGTCATGCCTTCTTTTCGGTCGGCGTGGCTGCCGCGGTGATGGTGACCTATGGCGGCTATCTCGGACCGGAGGACAGGATCGGGCGGCTCGCCGCGATCATCGTTTCTGCCCAGACCGTCGTTGCTCTGCTGGCCGGGCTGGTGATCTTTCCCTTCGTCTTTTCGGTGGGGCTCGATCCGACCGAGGGGCCAACCCTGCTGTTCGTGACCATGCAGACCGTCTTCGCCACCCTGCCCGGCGGCGAATGGCTGGCAGCGGTGTTCTTCATTCTGGTGGTGATGGCCGCCGTCACCTCGAGCGTGGCGCTGTTCGAGATGCTGGCCGCCATCGGCGAGGCACGGGGGATTGCCCGCGGTCCGCTGCTGGGCGGCGCGGGGATTGCGCTGTGGGCGATCGGGATCGGCACGGTGGTCTCGTTCAATCTCGCCGCCGACTGGCACCCTCTGGCCGGTGTGCCACTGTTTGCCGAGGCCAACTTCTTCGGCGTGCTGGATATCCTGACATCCGGAATCGCGATGCCGCTCGGAGGTCTGCTGACCGCGATCTTCGCCGGGTGGTTCGTGCCGCGTGAAAGCTGGGCGAGGATGCTTGGTTGGCCGGTCGATGGCAGCATGCTGAAGGCATGGCTGATGCTTCTGCGTTGGCCTGTGCCGGTGATCCTGATCGTTACCCTTGCTGCCGGGCTGCTCTGATGCGGCATGTTAAGGTGGTTGCCCAATACACTAGTGTATTGTAGCGGTAGGAAAATGCGACCCAGGACGCCCTTCAACGCTTGGTCCCTGATCCGGGGCGGCCTTTCGCGGCAGCGGCTCTGGCAACCGCAGTGGCGCAAGGCCGAGCCGAAAAAGAGCTACGACGTCGTCATCATTGGCGGCGGAGGTCACGGGCTGGCGACGGCCTATTATCTCGCCGCGCGCCACGGCCTGCGCAATGTCGCGGTGCTGGAAAAGGGCTGGATCGGCGGGGGCAACACCGGTCGCAACACCACGGTGATCCGCTCGAACTACTTCTATCCCGAAAGCGCGGCTTTCTACGATTACGCTTTGACTCAGTACGAGCAGCTCTCGCGCGAGCTTGATTACAACATCATGTTCTCGCGCCGGGGGATGTGGGTTCTGGCCCATGATCCGCACCAGCGCGACCGGATGCGCCATTCGGCGAACGCGATGCGGCTCAACGGGGTGGATTCCGAATTCCACGATGCCGGCGGGGTCTATGCCGCCATCCCCGGGCTCAACCCCGATCCGCGCCACAGGATCTGGGGTGGGCTGCTGCAACCACGCGGCGGCACTGCGCGCCACGATGCGGTGGCATGGGCCTATGCGCGGGCGGCCGATGCGCATGGCATCGACATCATCGAGCAATGCGAGGTCACCGGCTTCGAGCTTGTCGGTGGACGTGTCGCGGGGGTGAAAACCAGCCGCGGCATGATCGGGTGCGGCAAGGTCGGCGTCGCGGTCGCCGGGCATTCGAGCGACATCGCACGGCTTGCCGGACTGACCTTGCCGATCCAGTCCTACGCCTTGCAGGCCTTCGTCACCGAACCGGTCAAGCCCTGCCTCGATACGGTGGTGATGTCGCCTGCGACCGGCGCCTATGTCTCGCAGACCGACAAGGGCGAGCTGGTGCTGGGCGCGGGGCTCGATCTCTATCTGTCCTATGCCCAGCGCGGCAATCTGCCGTGGATGGAGCGCGCGGCGCAGGGCCTTGTCGATCTGTTTCCGCAGTTTTCGCGGCTTAGGTTCCTGCGCCAATGGGCCGGCATCTGCGACGTGACCCGCGATTCCTCGCCGATCATCGACGAGAGCGCGGTGGCAGGGCTCCATTTCAGCTGTGGCTGGGGCACGGGCGGCTTCAAGGCGATCCCGGCGGGCGGGGTGTGCCTCGCCCATCATCTCGCCGCAGGAGAGCGCCACCCCCTCGCCGCCTTTGCCAGCTTCGAACGCTTCGCGACGGGGCGCCTTGTCGACGAGGCGGGCGCTGCGGGGATTGCCCACTGATGCTGCGGATAGCCTGCCCCTTTTGCGGCCCGCGCCCGGAAAGCGAGTTCCACTGTGCCGGCGATGCAGACCGCCGACGCCCGCCCGCCGATGCGAGCGATGCCGCGTGGGCGGACTACCTCTATCTGCGCGCGAACCCCAAGGGGCTGCACCGCGAACGCTGGGTCCATGTGATGGGCTGCGGCCAGTGGTTCATCGCCGAGCGCGACACGGTGAGCCATGCCGTCATTGGCACCTCGCCGCTGCCTGCGCCCGGCGGCGGAGACGCGGCATGACCGCCTGGCGGCTCCCCGAAGGCGGCGCGCTGATCGACCGCGACCGCCCGCTGCGCTGGCGCTGGGCTGGCCGCGAGCTCCAAGGCTTTGCCGGTGACACGATCGCCTCGGCGCTGCTGGCCAACGACGAGGTCCTCGCCGCACGCAGCTTCAAGTATCACCGCCCGCGCGGGTTGATCGGGGCGGGTCTGGAAGAGCCCAATGTGCTGGTGCAGCTGGGCAGCGGCGCACGCACCGTGCCCAATCTCAAGGCCACTGCCGTTGCGATCGAAGAAGGTCTGGAGGCGGCCCCGGTCAATTGCTGGCCCTCGCCCGGGTTCGACCTGTTGGGCCTCAACGCGCTGATCAAGCCCTTCATCCCGGCCGCGTTCTATTACAAGACGTTCAAATGGCCCGACTGGCACCTGTTCGAGCCGCTGATCCGGCGCGCAGCGGGGCTCGGCACGGCCCCTGCCCTGCCCGATCCCGACAGCTACGAACACGCCTTCGTGAGCTGCGATGCACTGGTGATCGGCGGCGGACGGTCGGGCCTCACACAGGCCCTTGCCCTTGCGCAGCGCGGCCTCGATGTCGTGATTGCAGAACACGAACCGTTCTTGGGAGGGCATGGCCGCGGCGCGAGAGCGCAGGACGACAAGGAGCTTGCCCAGCTCGTTGCAAGCCTGGCGGCACTCGGCAACGTGCGGATGTGGCTGCGCACGCTGGTCTTCGGTGCCTATGACCATCATGCCTTCGGCCTGCGCCAGATGATCGCGAACCCGCAGGACGATGAGCCCCGCGAACGGCTGATCCACGTGCGCTGCAAGCAGTGCGTCCTGGCCAGCGGAGCGATCGAGCGTCCGCTGCTGTTCGCAAACAACGATCTGCCGGGCATCATGCTGGCATCGGCAGGCCTTGCCTATCTCCACCGACAGGCTGTCGTGCCGGGTCGCCGGATCGGGTTTGCCGTGAACAATGATGCCGGGTGGAAGGCTGCCCTCGCCTTCCTGCGACGGGGCGTGCGTCCGGCATTCGTCGTCGATAGCCGGCCGGCCCCGCAGGGTCCTGCCCTTGAGGAGTTGGGGCTCGCCGGGGTGCAGGTCTTTGGCGCCGCCCGGATCGAACGTGCGCTTGGGCGCAGGCGCGTGCGCGGTGTGCGCGTTTCGGGGAAGTTCGGTAGCCTGAACCTTGCGTGCGATGCCTTGCTGGTTGCGGGCGGCTTCAACCCTGTCGTCAGTCTCCATTCCCAGGCATCGGGCCAGCTTGACTGGCGGGAGGATCTGGCGAGCTTCGTCCCGCGCGAAGATCTCGCCGGTTGGCAGATCGTCGGGCGTGCTGCGGGCAAGGGCCTGCCGCCCGTGCCCGCCATCGCCACCCCCGATCCCCATGCCGGATCGAGCGGCAGCATATGGGTCGATTACCAGAACGATGTTACACTCCGCGATGTCACCTTGGCGGCCCGCGAATCCTACACCTCGGTCGAGCATCTCAAGCGCTACACCACGCTGGGCATGGCGACCGATCAGGGCAAGACGTCGAACGTCAACGGGCTGGCCGTCATGGGGCACCTGACCGGCCGTGCCCCCGCAGCGGTCGGCACGACCCGCTTTCGCCCGCCCTACGATCCCGTCACCGTCGGCGCCTTCGCTGGCGAGGCACGGGGGGCGCTTCTCGACATGGTCCAGCGCCTGCCGGCGCACGATCTGCACCTGTCGCTGGGCGCGCGGATGATGGAATACGGCTCGCACCTGCGGCCCGCGGCCTATCCCGGACCGGGCGAAACGCTCGATGAGGCGATCACCCGCGAAGTCCGGGCGGTGCGCGAAGCGGTCGGCCTGTTCGACGCCTCCCCCCTCGGCAAGATCGAGGTCCATGGACCCGATGCGGCACAGTTCATGGACCTCGTCTGCGTCGGCACGATGGCGAACCTCGCGCCCGGACGCTGCCGCTATACCCTGTTCGCCGCCGAGACCGGGATCGTGATCGACGACGGGGTCTGCGTGTGCCGTCCTGACGGCAGCTTCATCCTCGGCACCAGCAGCGGCGGGCGGCAGCGGATGCTGGCGCAGCTGGAGGAATATCTCCAATGCGAATGGCCGCAGCTGAAGGTCGCCATGATCGACGTGTCCGACCAGTGGGCCGTGCTCACGCTGGCCGGCCCGCGTGCGCGCAGCGTGCTGGAGCGCGGTGGCATCGCGATCGATGTCTCGCCCCGATCCCTGCCGCATCTCGGCTATGCCGAGGGCCAATTGGAGGGCAGGCCGATCAGGGTCTCGCGCGTGTCCTATTCCGGAGAGCTCAGCTTCGAGGTCTCCTGCCCGGCGGACCTTGCCGATGATCTTGCCGGCCGGCTGCTGGTGGCCGGCGCTGGTGACGCCATCGTCCCCTTCGGGATCGAGGCGCTCGACGTGATGCGCATCGAGAAAGGCTTCCTCCATGTCGGCAACGAAACCGATGGCACCACCATGCCGCAGGACGTCCGCTTCGGCGCCGCATTGACCCGCAAGGCTTCGGACTTCATCGGACGGCGCGGCGCCTTGATGCCCGTCGGCAGGGATCGGGGCCGCAAGCAGCTGGTGGGACTTGCGAGCCTTGACGGTGCGCGCCTCCCCGTCGGCGCGCATGTGCGCGCTGCGAGCGGGAGAGGATCGGACGGGTGGGTCACCTCATCGGTCATTTCGCCGACACTGGGCCGCCCGCATGCCCTCGCCATGATCGCCGATGGCGAAGCCCGGATGGGCGAGGAGATCGCGCTATGGGACCTTGGCCCGGACAACCGCGGGCGCACCTATGGGGCGATCATCGTCGAGCCTTGCGCCTTCGATCCCGAGGGCCGGAGGATGCGCGATGCGGCTTGATCCGGCGACCATGTGCGAGCGGCTTGCCGAAGGCGACCTCGCCCTCGTTCGCTATGCCAGCTGGCGGCGCTGCGGCGGGATGGTCCCGGCGGTTGCCGGTATCGCGCAGGCAGCGTCTTTCGGCGAGCTTCAGCCGGTGGGCGATGGCCATGCCGCCGCCATCGCACCGGATCGCTGGGTATGGATCGCCACCGGCGTCAGCGCCGCGCCCGCGGCGACCCCTGATTGCATCGCCGCGGACGTTTCAGCCGCGGTCGTCGGCTATCGCATCGCAAGCTCGCGGCTCGAGGCACTGCTGCGCCGCCACGCGCCTGCCGCGATGGACGCAAACCTCCTCGCCCCGGGCTTCCGCAGGGTCGGGTTCGCGACATGGGCCATCGAACTGGCGATCCTTCCCGACCGACCGGCCCTGGTGATCGTGCCGCGCGGTCATGCAGCCAATTTCGAGACCCTCGCAGGGCACAGCAGCGCAGACAGCAAGGACGTCCCGGCATGATCCGACACGCATTTCTCGCCGCATGGCTGATTGGTGCAGCTCCCGTCGTTCAGGCGAGCGAACCTCCGGCCCCCGCCGCCGAAGCTGGCAAAGCCGAACAGCCTTCCCGGATCGTCACGGCCATCGCCGATGAGACATGGCAGGGGGTGCTGGCCAGCGACAATGCCTTGCGCGATGCAGCCGGGCTGCCCTTCGTCGGCGTGAAAGACATAGACCGTGCCGAAACCAAGCGCGATGCCGCCGCAGCCCGGGCGCGGCTTGCCCGGCTGCGGAAGATCGACCCGGTGGCGCTCACGCCGGATGAGGAGATCACGCGCCAGTTCCTCATCAAGTTCAACCAGGACGTCGCCGAAGGCCCGGACAACTGGCTGCACGACTTCGCGATCACCCCCTATAGCGGCGTTCTGCCTCTCAATGGCCTGATCGAGTTCGCCTCCAAGCGGCCGCTCGCCACCCCGGAACAGCGCGCGGAATATCTCTGGCTGCTCGCCGAGATCGGTGACCGGCTGGGCCAGATGAAGGAGAGGACCATCGCCCAGCGCGATGCCGGGATCTATCTGCCCAAGCCCGCCATCGCCTCGCTGCGCGCGACCTATCTTGCGCTCGCGGGCGGAGCGGAGGCACGGCTGGTGCCGGGCTCTGCACGGCTCGGCGCGATGCCCGCCAGCGACGCGGAGACCTTCACCGCCGCAGCGCGCGGCGTGGCTGCGGCAAGGATCACCGCCGGCCTCACCGACATCGCGTCGCTGCTCGATGCCGAGTACGAGAGCCGCGCGCCCGCTGCGATCGGTCTTTCGCAATATCCCGGCGGCCGTGAGCGTTATCGCCGCGCGATCGCCACCTACACCACCACAGACCAGTCACCCGAACAGCTCCATGCGCTCGGCCTTCGACTGGTCGCGGACACGCAGCGTCGCCTTGCCGAACTGCGCGCCGGGATCGGCTTTGCCGGGAGCCAGTCCGCATTCCACCACATGCTGGACACCGATCCGCGCTTCCGCGTCGCCGATGCCGCCGCGCTGGAGGCCCTGTTCCGCGAACAGATCGCCCGAATCGAGCCGCACATCCCCCGCTATTTCGGCCGCCAGCCCAAAGCCGGCTACGGGATCCGCCGCATCCCGGCCACCAGCGAGGGCGGTGTCGCCTTCGGCTACTACGAAAAGCCTTCGAGCGTCGAACCGCTGGGACTGTTCCGCTACAACGGCGCCAATCTCGACAGGCGCTCGATGGTGCAGGCTGCGGCGATCAATTACCATGAGCTGATCCCGGGGCACCATTTCCACCTTGCCCTGCAATCCGAGAACACCGCCCTGCCCCCGATCCGCCGCGAACTCGCGACCTTGCGGCTCAGCGCATACAACGAGGGCTGGGCCCAGTATGCCGCCAATCTCGCGATCGAGATTGGCGCGGTGATGGACCCTTACGAGCATTATGGTCTCGTCGCGCTGGACGCGATGATGGCCGCGCGGCTGGTGGTGGACACCGGGGTCAACGCCTTGGGCTGGGACTTCGCGCAGGCCCGCGACTACCTCGTGGCCCACAGCATGATGTCGCCCGATCAGGCCTCGGCCGAAGTGCTGCGCTACGCGACCGACGTGCCCGGCCAGGCGCTCGCCTACAAGCTCGGGCATGAGAAGATCTCGGACCTGCGCCGCGAAGCCGAGGCCGCATTGGGAGCGGCCTTCGACATCAGGGCGTTCCACGATACCGTGCTCGCGCCCGGAGCGGTCCCGCTTGATGTGCTCGAGGCCCATGTCCGCAACTGGATCGCGACCAGGCGCCCGCACTGATCCCCCGCATTTCATCCGAGACCGTCACCAGACTTGCCAGGCCGCAGCGAGCAAGGCGAACCAGGCGATGATGATGAACGCCGCACTGATGCCTCCGAGGGACGCGGCGAGACGCTGCGTCAGCGAGCCGGTGAGCGCGAAGGCATTGATACCGAAGGCACGGAAAAGGTAGGGAAGCGGATTGAGCCACCCGCCCAGCACCATGGCCCAGACGACATAGGCGGACGGGGCAAGCCCGAAGACCGCGATCAGGCCTCCCGCCAGCCCCTGCATCAGGCCGAGCATGACCCAGTCGAGATGCGCGGCCAGCAGCTGCTTGAAGTTGATCCCCTTGAAGGCACCCTTGCCCCATGGTTGCAGCGGGATCAGCATGGCCGATCCAAGCAATGATGCAAAAAGTATCGACAGACCGCCCGAGAAAATCAGGAGCCGCGTGGCTTCAACCTGTTCCAGATAAACCTCCCTGTTTTGACGATCAAAAGAAGTGCTCTCGCCTATTGCCCGCTCCCCCCTGCCGGCTGCCCTTCTCCGGCGCCCGCAGGGCAAATCACGAAATCGGCTTCGTCCATGGTTCGCTCGGATGGGTGATGTAACGCGCCCAGACATAACGCCACGGGATGACGAGATAAGCGACCACGATCCCGATGCTGTCCGAGTAGAGAAGCTCGAGATCGGGAGTCATGCGGCCAGCCTGCCAAGCCGGGAAGATGACGAACCCAAGCGCAATAGTCTTCCAGATCGTCTCGAGCAGGAGCAGTGGCAATATCGACAGCGGGTATCGCACGCCCAGAATGCACAGAAGGGCCAGCGCAGCGAGCATCGATTTCGCAATTACCCGGATGGCCGGCCAGCCGGCGGATTCGAATAACACCTGCTGCCAGACAAAGACGCCCATCACGCCCACGATGAGGGCGTACAGAATGCGCAGCGCATGAATGCGCCACATCGCCACGGGAGGTAGGTCAGGCTCAGGTACGGACATTGCGCAGCTTTCTGTGCACGCGAGATCGGTCGCCGAGGTTATTGGCCACCTTCACAACCGGCAATGACCACAGCCGACAAGGTCAGGACAGAATTCGTCATCCCCGTCTGCACCGTCGCATGAGGACCCAGGGCTCGCGCGTCAAAGCTTCGCACAACAGCCCTGCCGACCCGCGGGTCAGGCGTCGCTCAGGTGCAGAAAGTCGGCGGTCGCTTCGCGCATGAAGGCGCCCGGCGAAACACCTTCGCGCCTCTTGAAAGCACGCGAGAAGGCCGAAACATCCGAATAGCCGAGGAGATAGGCGATCTCCTTGAGCGAGGCACGCTGTTCGATCAGATATCCCTTTGCGAACCTGTGGCGCAGTTCTGCCAACAGTTCCTCGAACGTCGTTCCCTCCGCCCGCAGCGCGCGATAGAGACCTTGGCCGCTCAGGTTGAGTTGCCGTGCCACGTCCTCGGCCGTGACCTTCCCGGTGTGCAGCATCGGCAGGATCAGGCGCTCGACCTGTCCGGCGACCGAACGGCTCGCGTCGAGTTCGGCCAGCAGGCTGTCGGCATGCGCGCAGAACACGCTGAACGCATAGCGGGGATACTGGTTGATCCGGTAATCGAGCCACGCCTCGCTGACCCGCAGCGCGTTGCGCGTCGCGCCGAAACGGATGGGTGCCCCCAGTGCACGCTCGAACGCGGCGCGCGTGCCCGGATCCTCGTGAGTCACCTCGGCAAGCGTGGAATAGGGCGCATTGCCGGGCGTCCGGGCAGCGGAGATCAGCCAGATGAAGGTCGTCTCGGTGCATTCCGGAAAGGGCGGTTCGTCCAGCCGGTTGTCGGTCAGCCAGATGCCGTCGCCTTCGTCCGAGAGCGTGAAACGCTCGGGGCCGACAACGCTGATGTCGGTGACGAGGCGGCCGAAGCGGTTGAGCTGCTCGATGGCATCGCGCATCGTTGCCGAGGCATAGGCAATGAGACCGACGATCGAAAGATTGTCGAAGCCATGCGCAGCCGCATGTTCGATCGCGAGAGCGGGATCGTTGCACTGCCGTTTCGCCTCGCGCGTGACCCTCGCATAGAGTTCAAGCGGCACGCGTCTGTTGGGATCGATGTCTTCACCCGCCGGAAGACCTGCGGCGGCAAGCAGGTACAGCCGGTCGGCTCCCCTGGATGCTGCGTGATCGATCAGGCCAAGTACCATGCCCGCAGCGACCGACTGGCGGAAATGGCGGGTTGCCGGAAGGATGTTTTTGTCGGCCAGGGTCATTTCGGGTGTATTGCCGATGCAATACGCGAAAGGCAATCCCCGGCAGACAGAACTCAGACCCGGCGGGACGGCTGCATCACGGCGACAAGCTCATCGCGGTTGCGTGCATCATAGAGGCGCAGAAGCCGGGCAACATGGTTGCGAACCGTGAAGTGCGAAATCCCGAGTGCTCGCCCGATGCACTTGTTGGACATGCCCTGCCCGATCAGCCCAAGCACCTGTTCAAGCCGCGGCGAGAGTGGCCCGGCAGGCAACGCACCCGGCCGGATGCGGTCCGACCGGATCGTGTAGAAACTGGCACCGGGGATCTGGTAAATGAGAGCATCGACCTGCGCTCGGCGATCTGCGTCGATGACCAGCACGTAGGTAAGCCGCGCGCCGTCCTCGTTCGCGGGCTTTTCGGACGGGATCGCCCGGGAGGGCGCCACGGCCATCATTTCCGAACAGGAGCCATCGAGACCGCAACCCGGCCGACCCTCGGCCATATCCCGCGCGCTGCGGCGGCCTACCCGTGGGGCATCTTTGGCAGGGGGAAAGATGAGAGCACCTCGCACGCAACGCCGGACCCTGCCGACTGCCATCGGAGAACTACTCCGCCGCACGATCAACCGGCAATGACATCAGCCGACAATGTCTTGTCCGCGCCGCTCGCAGGCTGAACCCGCCTGACAGGTCAGTCCCAAGGTATTGGTACCTCGCGCGGTGTTATGCGGCGTCGTCCACGATGCTACACCATGTCTTGCAGGCAGCGCCCCCTTATGCCGTTTTTGTATCTCAAGATCAGTGAATTGGAACATCTTCGATGAAGCGCTTCCGTAAGGCGTCATTGGGTCTTGCCATGGCCATTCCGCTCCTTGCGGCGGCTCCGGCGCCCAGGGAGGCAACCCTTGAAGACCAGCTTGCCCTGCTGTCCGGCGCCGACAAACCGCAAGCAGGCGCAAAAAGCGGATGGATCCACATCGATCTGAGGGCTGAAGGGGGAACGTCCTGCGCGATGAGCTACCGCGACGGCATCAATTCAATCGGATATATCGGACCCTCCAAGGGCTGGCCCGAGAGCTATTTCTTCGTGACTGGCCCCGCCATCCCGCGCGCCTACAAGGCGCGCAGCGTGCGTGTGAAGCTGGCCACGGATGGTGATGCTGACCAGACCGTCAGAGCCTTTCATTACCCCACGAGTGCCAACGTATCCGCGATCCTGTTCAAGCTCACCGACTTCGGCTCGGCACTGGACGCGATGGAGGAGGAAGAGGACATCGCCATCGTGCTGATGGAGCCAGAGGATCCGCAGTATCAGCAGGCGATCTTCACGGGACGCTGGACCGACGGCAACGCTGCCCGCGACAAGCTTCGCGCGTGTCTTGCCAAGGGCGCATAGGAGCAGAACGGTGACGATGCGTCATTGCGCAATGCTCGGCCCCCTTTTGGCCATGCTCGCGGGCAGCCTCCTGCTCGCCGCCACGCCGGCCCATGCGCAGTCATCATGCCAAGCCGCGCCGCTCGATCCGTCGATCATCAAGCAACGCAGGAAAACCGACCGGTTCTTTCCGATCGCTCTTCGGGACGGGAAAGCCATCGTCATCATGGCCGGGCCCGGCCTCGCGCAGCGTTATCCTGATTGCGATGCGATGCTCGATCAACTCGCCGATGATGTGACCGATAGCGGCACGTCCGCCGCCATCGCCAACTCGATGGCCGTCGAATGGGTCAACGTAGAGGATCCCAGCAAGCTGATCATGGTCGGAAACCAGATCTTCTTCCACGATTTCGGAGCGGCTGGCGCGCTCTTCGCGTTCAGCGGGAGCGGGGCATATGATTACGCGATCTATGTCCTCGATCCCGGCGTCTATCGCCTCAGCAGCATAAGCTACCCCTTCCCGCGCACCGAATTGTCGACCGGTCACGGGACCGAGGTCCGGAGAGCCGGCGCAGCGATCGGCGAGGCGCGGATCGTCGGTACCAGCCGGAACGAGATGAAAATCGAACAGGTCTGGAGCAACGGATCGAGCCGCACCGTGGGGGCAAGCGAACAGTGCCTGTGGTGGTACAAGGGCGGCTGTACCCAGTCGGTCTATACCCCCGAACACAAGGTCATGGACCGCGCCCCGGGCTATTATCCGATGCGCGTTCCGACGCCCGTTCCCGCGCTCGATGTTTCCCTCAGGATCGACGCGCCGGTGGCCAGTTTTGCGGTGGCTGCCGGGGAGATCGTGATGATCGACGGCATCTTCACCGATCCGATAGACAGTGAAATCGGTATCAGCCAGTGCCGAAAGGGCACTTCCATGCATGTCTGCAGCCTGCAATCGCTCGGGCTGGAGCGTACCATAGCTCCGATCGAGGATCTGCGCGCCCACAACCTGGCAAAAGACGGCTTCCCGCAGCTCGGCAAACTCGTCGCCACGATCCGCTACAGGCCTCTGACGATTGCCGCCGCCGAGGCTGGCAAGGGCAAATTCGGTCCGCGCCTGAGGGTCGGCGCCGGACGTTAGATTGGATCTCCTGCCGCAAGCTTGAGTGCCCGTAATCGCCAATTTTCCGCCAGCACTGGAAGAGCGGCGAGTTCCTCGACCTTTCGGGCTTGAGCCTTGCCCCGCCCTCCTATCAGCAGCTCAAACACCAGTCTGACCGTCCATTGCGGCAACGGTCGCTCAATAAGTTCCAGCGTGTCGCCAGTGCGGAGGCGGCCCGGCTGCAGTACGCGATAATACCATCCGCTTCGCGCTGTCATGACCATCTTGGCCGGGACTTTGGCATTGCCAAACCGGTGCGCCACTTTCCAGCAGGGTTGCCTGCCCTGGCTTACCTCCACCACCGCGGTTCCGAGACGCAGCCGGTCACCAAGGCAGATCTCGTCTTCGATGAACCCGCTGGTCGAAATGTTTTCGCCGAATGCGCCCGGGCATTTAAGCAGGGAATGCGCGCCAAGTTCGGACTGCCAGAAGTCGTAGTGGTCGCGCGGATAGTGATGGATTGCCTTGTCCGTGCCGCCATGATGGACAAGGTCGGCCTGCTCGTCGCCCTGCAAGCCCAGCATTCCGACGGCAATCACGTGATCGACGGGCTGCTTGGCAATCGCACTCGGCTCGCCTTGTGCACCAAAGGGCGTGACCCGCCCGGTCAGCACAGCGTCGAGGGTATGGATCATGCAGTCACCTGCTCGATACAGATCTTCGCGCCATCATCATCGCTCAGGACTTCGTTCAGCAACGTGCAGCGATTGCGGCCTCCCTGTCCTGCTTCGAAGTGAGCGCAATCGCGGCATGCGCCAAACGCCCGTCCGCCGCGTGCTGATATGGCGCTGCGCAGGCTTTTGGCGATCAGATCTCCGAAGATTGCCCTGTCTTCTTCATTCAGCGCGGCAAGTATCTCGCCCGCCACGGGTGTCGCGCTGGCAACCGCGTGCTCGCCTGCTTCGGTCAGGGCGAGCCGGACCACACGCCGGTCTGCTGTGTCACCGGTTCGCGCAACCAGTCCCTTGCGCACCAAGGTGTTGATCGTTTGCGAGACGCTGCCCTTGGTCTGTCCGAGCCATGCGGTGAGGCCGCTGGGCGTCCGGGAAAACCGATTGGCAACTGCCAGGAACCGCAGAGCCTGCCACTGCACCGGCTGCAATTGGCTGCTGTAGCCATCGGCCGCGATGAGGCGTGCCAGCCTGGCGAGAAGTTCGGAAGCCTGATCGGACGTCATGCAATTTTGTATCGACTGAAAACTATCTTGGCAAGCGTCGAGCTCGGCGATATGACGGTATCGACTCGAAACCAAAGCAATAGAGAAGGAACTCCCGGACATGTCCACTCAAGCCATTTTCTACCATGCCGGATGCAGCGTTTGCGTTTCCGCCGAATAGGCGCTTGCCGGGGCGCTCGACCCGGCCCGCTTCGCTGTCGAGATCGTCAATCTCGCCGACGCGCCCGAACGGATCCCCGAGGCAGAAGCTTTGGGAGTGAAGTCCGTACCTGCCTTCGTCATCGGCAGGGTGCCGCTGCACATCAACTTCGGCGCGTCCATGGCGGCCGTGAAGGGAGAGGAATGATGCGCAAGGCGATTCTTGCCATCGGCATGGCCGCAGTATCGGCGCAAGCTGTTCATGGGCATCCCGTCCATCAGGCTGTTCCTGATCAGCCGGACAATACGCGCACTGCACCGTCCCACGAACATCTTGGCGGCCTGCAAACCGATGCCAGTGCGGCAGTCCTTGCGCCTTTCGATGTCGTGCACACCAAGATCCGCACGGAGGGCAATGTCGCCATTTTCCATATGGCGGTATCTGGCCGCGCGGGTGAGACAAGGCCGACCGCAACCGGCCGGTTCGAAGGTTCCGACGTCTTTTCCTATGTCTGGCCGACGACGCTTGATCCCTATGAGGCGGGCTTTGACCGCGGTGCGGGCATCCTCGCTCTGGCGGTCACCGCGCATCCCGACTTCGATGACACGCCGCTGTTTGACGAGGACCGCGATGGGGATCGCGCCAATGATGGCGGCGAATGGCATATGCACTGGGTCGTTCTGGGGCCGGACGAGGCCTGCGGCGCAGGCGGCCTCAAGGTGAAGGACATCCCATCCGGTGCCGCGCCGCGCCTGCCCCGGACATGGCCTGGCGTCCCGCTGTTGCTCGACAGCCCCGGATGGCAGCCGCAATTTGATCGTGACACCGTCGAAGTGCGCGTGCCTTTCGATGACGCGTCGGTTCTGAAGAATGCGTCCTTCGACGGGGTAACGGCCGGTCTGCGCGTCAACGCCAGCGCCCATTCGCCGCTGCTCTGTGTGGCCGACGTGTTCAAGATCGCGTCAGGCAATCTCAGCCTGCCGGGCCGTGTCGATCAGTAAGGGGAAGATATCCATGCACACAGGAGCAGAAGCCCCCGATTGGCAGATCGAGGCATGGTCGAACACAAATGTGCCGATCGAGCTTGCGACGTTGCGGGGCAGAGTGATCGTCGCCGCGGCATTCCAGATGCTGTGTCCCGGCTGTGTCGAACACAGCATCCCGCAGCTCAAGAGGGTCGAGGCCTTGTTCGACAGGCGCGATGTCGCGGTGATCGGCCTGCATACCGTATTCGAGCATCACTCAGGGATGGGGCCGATGTCGCTTGCGGCGTTCTTGCACGAATACCGGGTCGCCTTCCCGGTAGGGATCGATCAAGCAGGTGAGAACGGCGATCCGATCCCGAAAACCATGCGCCGCTATGCGATGCAGGGAACGCCGACCCTGCTGCTGATCGATCGGGCCGGAAAGTTGCGCCTGCAGCATTTCGGCCGCCTTTCCGATCTGCAACTCGGCGCTGAGATAATGTCGCTGATCGCTGAACCCGGTCAAGCGTCAGCCCAGGAAGCATGCAATGCCGATGCCTGCACGGTTCCGCCTGATTGAATTGCGCTTGAGACCGCAAAAGCGGCCGTTCGCGTTTCCATCCAGTTGCAGTCATCAAGGGGGCGTTACTCAATCCTGAAAGCCGCTTGGCGGCTCTTGGCGGAACCGGACGTTCATTCTGGCAGACGCGAACGACCGGGTCTGGGTCGAGAGCTGCCAAGCTTGAGCGCGCAATCGTCATTCAACCAAGGCTGGGTAAATTCACAATGCGGAAGACAGCCCCAGATCCTGCGTCTCGAACCAGATCCACGCGCTCACCATCCCAGTGGTAGTCGAGGTGCCGTCCTTGTATGGGGTTCGATGCGCAGTCGGGATAGAAGAGCGCAACGCATTCCCCACCGGGATGCCGGATGCTCGGGTAGGCAATTCCATTCGATCCCGCCCCCCTCAGCTTCGCAGCGAGTGCTTGAGGCGCCGCGTATCCGACAGGATCCAATGCCGGGACGGATTCTGCCGCTAAGGGCCGCAGATCATGCACGTCAGCATCTACGTCCACGATGATCTCCCGGAATTGCGACGTCCAACCCGGAACTTCCTTCGTCCGAGCCATGAACCGGGCATTGTGGTGGATTGTCTCAAACAATGCCGTTTCGAACCGGTCGCCGACGTAGAGCACACCGTAGCTGCCGTCTGTAAAGCGGCTCGGCCGGTCAGTGCTGACGTGTGTGAATGGCGCCATGAGGTAGGAGGCCCCACTGCCGCCGACCCGCCGGTCGACCGGCACAAGGTCGAGATTGCCAATCGTCGCCATGATGCGAGGGTTGGTCTTCTGCTCCGCCGAGATCAGCAGGGGCCAGTCGGCTGGATCAGCAATGTCCTCGAACAGATCGATCGGCGGAAAGGCGCTGCGGATGATCCTGACAGCACCTGTCCACGCAACGCGAGAAACGGGGAGATCCGCGGTTCCAGTCACCAGCCACCGCGCTCGGCGTCGAGGTAGCGACGCACCCGCATGATGTCGGTGAGTTCGCCCCCGAGCATCACATCGAGCGCACTGGCTCCACCGAATGCCTCGTTGGCTGCTCTGATCCAGGCATAGCCACGAGAGCGATCCGAGAAGACGATCCGGAGCGCCTTGTGAATCCCCATGAGGTTGGAGAGACGAGCGCGGCCATCGCGCGAGATGCGCCCGGGGCCTTCGGCCTTCCAGCGCCGATAGGAGCGCAAAGGCATGTCGAGCAGCGTTGCCGCCTGTTCGTCGGTCAGCTCCCATTTGCCGAACAGATTGAGGACTGCCCGGAACATGGCCGCTGCCTCGTCCTGGGTAATCGGATCGGGACGGAAAGCGGTGACGGCAGTATCAACGGGTTGCAGAGCCAGCATGGCAAATCTCCATATGGCATCATATACGCCAATCAATGCCATTCGGCAATGGCCTATGCGGATGATGCCAATCTGGCAATCACGCTCGCTGCGCCCTCGATCGGCACGAACAGCCGCGTCTGGTAGCGGATGATTTCCGTAAAGCAGCCTTGGGCCTTGTACCAGTCAAGGCGGGCTACGCTCCATCCGGTCAATTCAATTCGCTGTGAGCCATTGACCAGACTGCGCTTGACCATGAGCTGCTCACGGCCGGCGAATTCCATGGGTCGGCCGGTCGCTAGGACGGTCTGGACGATGTCATCGGCGGATAGCGTTTGCTCGCGTTCCAAACCCAGCGCCCGGCACAGTTCGGGCACGCAATGGGCTGGAACCTCCCGGCCAAGGAGCGACCGGCCATCTACCGCCGAGATGCGGCTCACCCTCACGAAATCCGAAGGAAGCTTGTCCCAGACCGGCAGCAGAAGGCCCGTCGCAAGATAGAGGTGCTCGCGCTTGTGGCTGGTCCGCGCTTCCTCAACTTCGGCTGCCCAGGCTTCGCGGAAAGTGTCGACGGAGACCCCCTCCCAGCTGCTCTCAGCCAGCTGATCCTCGGTGATGTGGCTGCGCTTCAGCGGGCGCAGCAA